>TARA_R110000868_G_scaffold1211_2_pt1 | contig 107192 bp, 96 predicted proteins | sample TARA_R110000868 | Tara Oceans TARA_R110000868 (sample SAMEA4397489) | marine metagenome | biome: Polar Biome; feature: [SRF] surface water layer (ENVO:00010504); material: water (ENVO:00002006), including particulate matter (ENVO:01000060) such as... | depth 5 m
CAGGAGGAGCAACTTTACCTTTCCCTCTCATTTCACCAAAGTATTCTTCGGCAAGTTGTTTCATTTTTTTGGGATCTACATCACCTGCAATGCCAAAAGTTATATTAGACGGAACATAATATTCTTCATAAAATTCGTGAGCATCTTCAATAGTTGAAGCCGTTATATCAGAATTCCAACCAACAATGGGCCTTCCGTAAGGGTGCGCAGCATAAGCTGTGGCTAAAAACTCTTCAATCAATCTTCCAATTGGATTTGAATCGGTTCTCATTCGCCGTTCTTCGCGAACTACTTCTTTTTCAACATAAAACTCTCGGTAAGTAGGTTGTTTAAACCGCCCAGCTTCTAAACTAAACCAAAGTTCTGCTTTATTTGAAGGAAGACTATAAAAGTAATCGGTAAAATCCCAACGTGTGCTTGCGTTCATTCCTGTACCACCATTTCGTTGTACAATGTCCGAAAACTCATTATTCTTAACGTAGGTTTTAGCCTCTTCTTGAAGAGCTTGGAACTCTGTCCATTTTTCAGCCATAAAAGAAGTATCTGGATTTGTAGCATAAGACTCGTATAACCACGCCTTATACACTTCATCCATCTTATCAATTACTTTTTTCTCTTCTTCCCAGTTAGTTGTCCCCACATAATAATCTCCCTTGAAGGCAAGATGTTCAAAAATATGAGCTATTCCGGTATTTCCTACAGGTTCATCTATCCCACCAACATTTACTTGTGTATAGAAGCTAGCTACTGGTGCGTCATGGCGTTCAATAATGATAAAATGAAGACCATTATCTAAGGTAAATTCGGTTACCTTTTTTTCGAATTCTTCAAGATTTTGTGCTACCGCTATTTGAGAAACTAGGTTCATCAATATTAAAAAGCAGAAAACACTTAAAAATGATGTGTATACTCTCATGAAAATAAATTTAGTTTTTGTATTTAACTCGTTGAATATGTGAATTTTAGAACTTTAGAAAAAGTGCTAAAGATTAAATTTTGGGATAAACTCTTTTAATGGGAGACCATTCTTACAAGAGTCTGTAGAATCATCGCTTCGAAACAATTCAATTTCATAAGAGATATACTCTGGATTGTTATACCTTTTTTGATAGTACACTTTTTTACCTCCTGTGGTTCGAGAACATCGATCGATTTCAAAGATTGGACTTCCTACTTTTAACTTTAAGTGTTTGGCAATATGCTCGTCAGCTAAAACAGCTGTGAATTTATATTTGCCTGCTGAAATAGGAATGGAATATCTATCCTCTAAAATTTCGTAGATAGTTTTATTGGTTAAGTCTTCATCCAATAAAAGTTGCCCATAACTACCTGGCAACCAAGTGATATCAAAAGCTACAGGTTTGTTGTTTCCAAGACGAACACGATCTATTCTAATTAATGGAGAAGAAGGAGGGAGCTCTAGAATGGTATTTATTTCAGTAACTGCTTCTACTTTTTTAAAACGTATCAGTTTTGAGGAACTTTCATATCCGGCTCTGCGCATGTCTTCAGAGAAGTCGGTAAGCTGAACAAGTTTTTGAGTGTCATTATCCTTACTTACAAAAGCTCCGAGTCCTTGTTTCTTAAAAATAAGACCTTCGTTTTCCAAAGCCTTTAAAGCCTCGCGGACAGTGATTCTGCTTACATCAAAGTAATCACAAAGTCTTTTTTCTGATGGAAGTTTATCTCCAGCTGTAAATTCTTTGTTTAAGATATCAGATCTTAAATGATCCGCAATTTGTTGGTGTCTTGGAATGCTTTTGTCTATCATAATTAACAGTTGAAAATAACTTGTCATAACATGTTGTAACAAGTTTACAAAAACTCTTACACTCACTCAACAAAAAAACTTCAACAAAATAAAAAATGTACGAATTATTACTACAACCTATGCCCTGGTATATTGCTGGGCCACTAATTGGATTAACAGTACCTTTAATATTAATAATCGGGAATAAGACTTTCGGAATTTCATCGAGCTTTCAACATATATGTGCTGCAGTGCTTCCAAAAAAATTTCCTTTTTTCAATTATGACTGGTGGAAGCAAGGAAAGTGGCATTTACAGCTTTCTTTGGGCATTGTATTTGGAGGAGTCTTAGCAGCTTTCTTCATTCCTGAAGAATATGTAATTGATCTTTCTTCAAATACGATTATTTCATTAAAAGAAATGGGAATTACGAACTTTAGTGGTTTTGTACCCATCGAAGTTTTCAATTGGGCAAACCTTGTTTCTATCCCAGGATTCTTAATTCTTGTTGTTGGAGGATTTCTGATTGGGTTCGGAACCCGATATGCAGGCGGGTGTACTTCTGGCCATGCAATAACGGGACTCGCGACTTTACAGAAAGCCTCATTAATCGCAGTAATTGGATTTTTTGTAGGTGGGATTATTTCTACTTACCTCATCCTGCCAAATCTTTTAAACTGAGGTAAATGACATGAAATTTATAATAGCAGGTATAGTATTTGGTTTTATTCTGATTAAATCAGAAGTAGTATCCTGGTTCAGAATCCAGGAAATGTTTCTATTCGATTCTATTCACATGTATGGAGTTATTGGCTCCGCTATTTTCGTAGGGTTTATCGGAACTATGTTGATCAAAAAATTCAATATCAAGGACACTTCAGGTCATGACATATCCATCAAACTTAAAGATAATACGCTAACCAAACGGTATATTATCGGTGGGACTTTATTTGGATTGGGATGGGCATTAGTTGGTGCATGTCCAGGACCACTTTATGCATTGATTGGTAGTGGATATCTGATATTTATTGTTCCTTTAATTGCAGCCATTGTTGGTGCTGGAACATATGGAATTGTACAAGGCAAATTGCCTCATTAATTGTTAACAGTAAGAGTAAAAGAGAAGTAAAATGTTTTTTGAACAAATTTTTGAAGAGAAACTAGCGCAATATGCGTATTTGATTGGATGCCAAAAAAATGGCGAAGCTATTGTCGTTGATCCAATGCGAGATATCGAACGGTATGAAGAATTGGCATCGAAGCATAACCTTAAAATTGTTGCAGCTGCTGAGACACATATCCATGCCGATTATCTTTCTGGTCTACGTGAGTTTGCCGAGAAAGGAGTGAAGGTATACGCTTCAGATGAAGGAGATAAAGATTGGAAGTATGAATGGTTGATGGGCAGTAATTACAACTATCAATTAATAAAAGATGGGGATGAGTTCAATATTGGAAATATTAAATTTACTACCGTTTACAGTCCAGGTCATACTCCCGAACATGTGAGTTATTTGGTTACGGATGGTGCGGCAACAGATCAACCAATGGGTATTCTTTCAGGTGATTTTGTGTTTGTTGGTGATGTAGGTCGTCCCGATTTATTAGAAACCGCAGCTGGACAAATAGGTGCCATGGAAGGTTCTGCGAAAACACTATACAGATCTGTGGAAAAGTTTAAAACTATGCCAGAATATCTTCAGTTATGGCCGGGACATGGAGCTGGAAGTGCCTGTGGCAAAGCTTTGGGTGCAGTTCCAAAATCAACAGTAGGGTACGAGCAGAAGTTTAATAATTCCATTCGTTCAGCAGTATCTGAGCAAAATTTTGTGGATTTCATTTTGGATGGTCAACCCGAACCACCTTTATATTTTGCCCGCATGAAACGTGATAACAAACTAGGTCCTAAAGTACTTGGTGATTTCCCCTCGCCGTCAAAAATGAGAATTAGCGATATTGTTGAGGAAACGGGGAATGAGAACTCTGTAATCATTGACACTCGTAAGCGAACAGAGTTTATGAAAGGTCACTTAAAAGGATCTCTGTTGGCTACTTTAAACAAGCAGTTTAATACTATTGCTGGATCGTATGTTAAGGAAGATCAAGACATCTATTTAGTTATCGAAGAAGATAAGGTGGATGAAGCAGTTGTTGATTTAATCAGAATCGGTCTTGATAATATTAAGGGGTTTGCTACGCCTGATGAACTAAGCGAAGCAGACGTAGTTTCTACCGAAAAAATTGATTTTGAGAGAACAGATCAATTGATGAAAGAGGGTGGCTATACATTGATTGATGCACGTAAAAAATCCGAATTTGATGCTGGTCATCATCCCGAAGCTATCAATATTTCACATACTAGATTACTAGACAGAATGAATGAGATTCCAACAGATAAACCAGTATTAGTTCACTGTAAATCAGGAAATCGTGCTTCGTTTGCATCAGCACTTTTGGAAGCCAAGGGCTGGGAAGTAAAATTTATTGACGATGCAGTAGAACCATGGCTCGCTAAAAATAATTTTCTAGTTGAGGTTAAATAATGTTTTGGGCCTTTTTGGGTGCTTTATTAATAGGAATCTCACTTGGACTATTAGGTTCAGGTGGCTCCATTCTTACAGTGCCCGTACTTATTTATCTAGTTGGCGAACCTGAAAAAGTGGCCATAGCCGAATCCCTTGGAATAGTAGCTTCAATAAGTTTAGTAGGCGCTATACCGTACGCAATTCGAAAAGAAGTTGACTGGAAAAGCGTCTTCTTTTTTGGAATTCCTGGCATGGCAGGAACTTATGGTGGTGCTACGCTTTCACAGTTTTTATCTGGTAATACACAACTACTGATTTTTTCTGGAGTGATGATTCTTGCTGCTTTTATGATGATCAGAAATGGGAAAGTGCTAGAGAAAGAAGAGGGACATTCAGCTCCAAAATGGCTTTTGATAATTGAAGGTTTGGTGGTAGGTGTTTTAACAGGCCTTGTTGGAGTAGGTGGGGGATTTTTGATTATCCCAGCACTGGTAATTATTGGCGGATTAAGTATGCGAGTAGCTGTTGGCACAAGTCTTTTTATTATTGCCGCAAAGAGCTCTTTAGGTTTCTATAAATATCTGGACGTGCTTCGGCTCGAAAAACTAAATGTAAACTGGGAATTGCTTGCAGTATTTACAGTAATTGGAATATTCGGAAGTTTTGTAGGTGGAAAGCTTAGTCAAAAAATCCCACAACAATCCCTAAAAAAAGGATTCGGCTATTTCCTTGTGGTAATGGGCCTGTATATTCTAGGAAATAATTTGTTTTAGTTAAAACAGAAGAAGTGGGGTAATCAGAAAACTGGTGGTTTGGAAGTACCCAGTTAAAGAAAGAATATCAACGGTTAATGAAGTTGCGATCTTCATTTCTTCAGGCGGTTTTTGGGTACTATTGTACGCACAAAAGTGCCATGAAAAAATAACTCCAGTTTTTAATCTAACTACAAAATAAATTCAAGAATTTCTACGCGCCAACCAATACAATCCACTACCAATTGCTATAAAAATCGTCGTCATCCAGATATTGGATAAACTGACTTGAAACATCAACCAAAGGCAGGCGATGATTCCTAAAATAGGTATCAAGTAACCACCCTTAAGCGTAAAGGTGTTCTCCCCTTTAAACTTTGGACGGAGCTTTGGAATGGCTGCACAAGTAATAATATAAAAGAATACCCTAGCAAGAACCGTCATTGCCGCTAATGCAGTAAACGAACCTAATGCCGCGCCAACAAATGTACAAACTCCAAAAAAGAGCACTGAATTTGATGGAGTTAGAAATTTTGGATGAACGTTTCCGAACCATTTTGGTAGAGAGTTATCTAGTGAAAGAGCATAGGTAAGACGAGGGGTTGAAAACATATTGCTCACTAGATTGCCTGTTACCGAAGTGGCAACTCCAATCATTAAAATGATCGCACCAACTTCTCCAAACAAAGCAGCGGATGCATCTAGCAAAGGAGAATCAGAAGAAGCTAAATCTGGTACGGCAGCTTCTGCTACTAGCTGAATCAACATGTATAAGAAAACAATGGAAATTAGTGCGAAAATTAAAGCACGAGGCATATCTTTATTTGGATTTTTAGCCTCTCCAGCAGGAACTACACCACCTTCAAATCCAACGAAAGCATAGATCATTAGAAGAACTGCAGCACCTAAGTCACCACCTGATGGAGTTGGGGAATCAAAAGAGGGAAGGAGTTCGCCTCCAAGCAATACCAGCCCCCCAAAAATGAGGAGAATCAACACCGAAAACTTAACAAAAGTAAATACGGCAAGTGAACGGATAGACTCTACTGATCCCAGTACATTGATGAGTGTAAGGCTCCCACAAATTAATGCCAGGCAAATTATACGTCCGATTCCCTCACCAGCAGGAGCATAGAAATATCCAATACTTTCTACTAACAACACTGAATTCGCAGAAAAAGATATCATTCGAGCAAAATAGTATAACCATCCACTTTGGAAGCCAACGAACGGGCCAAAAGCTTCTGTTCCATATCGAACGGGACCACCCGTACCTCTGAAATAACTTCCCAGTTCAGCAAAACATAGAATTACTGGAAGAATAAGAAGAGCACACAATACATAAACCCAAACGCTGTATTCACCGGCTAAAGCACTTGCACCACTTGGTAGCCCAAATATTCCGGCGCCTATTAATCCATTTACAACGAGTAGCCAAAGCCCCCAAACGCCTAATTTTCTTGGTAATTTTTCTTGTTGGCTAGTTGAATCTTGAGTAGAGGTCATAAATTTAAATTAAAACAGATTTGGTTGTCATGCTGAATTTATTTCAGCTTTTTAAACTCTATGCTTAATTTTACCTCCTCCTATTCCTCTTCTTCTAAAGGTGAAGAGACTTTTCAATACAACTCCGAACAGAAATCGGTGAGCTCCCTTCTCCTTGTGAAGGAGAAGGGCTAGGGAAGAGGTCGGAAGTTACAATAAATTATTTTGATCGAGACTCAATCTTATAAGAAGCTGGAGCTTCTGAGAACGCATCACGAAGCAGAGTATATGTTTCCTTAATCCAACCTCGAAGGATTGAAACCCTTCGCTTGTTTACTTTGATTCAGTGTTGAGTGCACCAGAGAAGGGATTTATTCCTTCGAACGATATTTGATTCTCTCGATCATGTTAATATTACCCAAGTTACAAACTTGCTGGTATTACAGTTTTAAGTCACAGACTTAAAACATCTTGGGGGTTTGTCATAATTATCCGCCATTTAAGATTCGATTAAGTTTGACCTGTTGAAGCGAATCTGAATCAATAAAATAATGATAGAAATTTCCCAAACTAGTACTAAATGTGACTTTGTTTTCAGTAGAATCAATTTTTATAGTATTAAAATGAGAATTGTCTGGAGTACGAAGTATTAATTTGCTGATGTTTTGCTCAAGGTTGTGCTCATAAATTTCATAAGGTGCTTCATATATAGCTGTTTCTTCTGATAGAGAGATTAGTTGAAAAGAATCTTTTACAGGAGATCTCGGTGAGTTAGCAATTTGGAATGGGGTAATTTTTCTTTGATAGATATCGAATGAAGTAATTCCATTATAATCAATAGTTTTAGCCCCAAAAGTTGTCATAAATATTTTATTTCCTTGGTTAGGTATATACAAACTATGCAGTGAGTAAGCTTCTAAATTGCTAAGTTTCGTCAGTTTTTGGCTTTGCAGATTGATATCATAAAGATCAGTCTTATGTAAACCTTTTGGTGCAATTGGAGAGTAGTTTTCAAATTCTTTAGCTAAAATTACGTAGGCTGATGAATCGTTACTAGAATAAGCGAGGTTAGTAACAAACTTGACAGAATCTATAATTAGTTCTGTTGTTTTTGAATTTAGATTGTACTCAAGAATCTGTTCATGGTCATTGAATAAAACCCGAAGGAATAAAACTCTCGAGCCATCATTGGAAAACCTAGGTAATACGTCATATCCAATATCAGGTGAAGAGATTTGAGTTACTTGTAAATCTCTTTCATCAATTAATAATAGAGAGCCTACATTGTCTAGATAGTTAGTGATAATAAATTTTCCTGCTCTGTAATCAAATTGTGTTCCAATTCCATTTTCAACTTTGCCTGCTCTGTTACACGATAAAATTAGGACACAAATAAGAATATAAAAATATTGTTCAACTTCCTTAATCATGGTAATTATTACTAACGTATTTTTAAAAGAGGTGCATTCATTTACAATACTAATAGCTGTTGATGAAATATTCTATTGAAAGAATAAGTAAAGGATACTTAATACTGATTATCACGTTGTAATCCAGCTAACAAATTATTATCCGGACAAGAATCTATAAAAAATTTCTCTAAAGCAATTTAAATCATGAGCCTCGGGAAAATGTTAGTTTCAATAAAATTCTTATACTTCCCCATACCTAAAACAATCCAGGGTGTGATCATTCACAAGTCCACAAGCCTGCATGTGAGCATACATAATAGTACTACCTACAAATTTGAATCCACGTTTTTTTAAATCTGTACTAAGAGCGTCTGATTCGGGCGAAGTCGCGGGGACATCTTTCATCGTCTTGGGATGATTCACTTTAGGTGTACCACTTACGAAGTTCCAAATATAGGCATCAAAGCTTCCGAACTCTTTTTGTACGTCCAGAAATTTTTGGGCATTTGTAACAGCACCACGCACTTTCAGTTTATTTCTGATAATTCCTTCAAACTGAAGCAATTCTTGAATCTTTTGTTCATCATAGGAGGCAACGATCTCGGGATTGAAATCAGCAAAAGAAGTACGATATCCTTCTCTCCGTTTTAAAATGGTTGCCCAACTTAAGCCAGCTTGAGCTCCTTCCAGAATTAAAAACTCGAAGTGTGTACGGTCGTCATGAACAGGAACTCCCCATTCTTCATCGTGGTAAGTGACATATTCTTCAAATTGGCCTTCGGACCAAGCGCATCTTTTTTTCATAATTCGTGTTTTAATTTATTCTTGTAGAAGTTAGATAATTCACTCCTAGTTACGATGCTCTGAATCGTAACTTATTGTTCCAACGCAGAGCATTGGAGCAAGGGTAAGTTAGTCATTCCTCTAGATGTTAGATAATTAGTTGTCAGAATTTGGGAATTGATTAGTTTTAGCTTTTCCCAAATCTCAATTAGGGTCATCCTGAGGATACCTCCGAAGGACCTTGGCGAGATGAGGCGTCCTCGTCATGAAATTATCTGGTTTCCATAACAAAGGATTCCCATTGTTGTGATAATGCTCTATCAACCGTCTTTCTAAATGGTGGGTTACTCTTGTGAAAGAGAGGTTCCGTACAAGAAAATGAATTGAGAGGAAAAACGATGCACACATCCGACAGGGTTCTTCGCTTTCGCTCAGAATGACCTAAAAAGAAAACTGTCATCGAATTATATAAGAACAAGAACTAAGAGCGAAGAGTCTGCACAAATAAAAATATGATTATTAGGCAGATGTGTAGATTCATCACTTAGCCTTGCTTTCAATGAGGCTCGTTCTGAATGACTTTTGAGAAGCATTTTCTTAGATTGAAATCAGGTTAGTATTGCTTTCATTTATTTGAAAGTGCTAGTTAGAAAGTCTCCCCTTGAGGGGAGATAAAAGTCCAAACAGGTACTTTGGACTTTTCGAGGGGTGTCGAAAATCCCGATTACAATTCGCTCCTAGTTACGATGCTCTGAATAGTAACTTATTGCTCCAACGCAGAGCATTGGAGCAAGGGTAAAAATGAAGATTAATATCCAAAGGAGTGCTGATTAATTAGCAATGCTTCTCAAGAAATTCAAAAAACTCAAAACTTATTGATCCCATAATTAAAAAAGGGAGAATTATTAGTTACATTCTATGCTCACATACTCATAATAAGACTAAACAGACAAGAAGTAGCAGATGCATTGGGAATCTACCGTACAAGAACTCGCTGATAAAAGTAAAATCAATGAAAACCTGGCTAATCATATAGCCACACTTACTCAAATTTTAGAGAAGTTGAGTAACGAACGATCAGGTGAGGATTTCATCAGAATTTTAGGAGAATTTCCGCTGGATAGTGTAAAAGCTCTTGATGAAGGAGATGATGCAGAACTTGCAAAGCTTCGAAAACTTGCCGCTGGGTTGCCAAGCAAAGATATTAAAGAATATCTCAGAATTTATACTACGTTTTTCCATTTGGTGAATTCGTTAGAGCAACATGAAATTAGTCGAATAAATCGACAACGTGAATTCGAAGAGACGGAAGAAAGTCCAAGAAATGAAAGTATTTTAGAAGCGGTCTATCGAATGAAGCAGGCTGGATACACGCTAGAACAGGCAATTGGTGTATTCGAAACCATGGATATCCAACCTACGATTACGGCACATCCTACCGAAGCTAGGCGACGAAGTGTGCTAACGAAACAGCATGAAATCAGTGAAATGATTGCCAATGTTGGAAGTGATTTACATACCGAAGACGAAAAAAAGTTTCTAAAAAAAGAGATTTTAAATCAAATGAAGCTACTTCTTATGACCGATGAAGTTCGTGCAGAACGAATGTCGGTTGAGGATGAAGTTGAGAACGGCTTATTCTTTTTTACGCATACTATTTGGGATGTAGTACCGACACTTTATAAAGATATACGACTTGCTTTAGAAACATACTACGGCAAATCTGGTGATATCCCGATTGTATTAAAATATCGTTCTTGGATAGGAAGTGACAGAGATGGAAATCCAAATGTAACCTCTTCAGTTACCTGGAAAACCGTTGTCGAGCAACGGAAAACAGCACTAAATGTGTATCTAAGAAAGCTCGATCACTTGAGAAGGTATTTGAGTGTTTCCTATAAAGAGACGAAGATTTCGGATGGTTTGAGATTATCACTAAGAGATGAGGAAACTGCAAATCCATTAAGTGATTTGTATGAAAGACGATATCAACGAGAACCATATCGTCGGAAGCTCACTCATATGATGCAATATATCCGTGAACAATTGGATGCTATCTCAGGTGAAAAAGAAGATGTGCTAAAGATTTCAACAAAATATACGGCAGCAGATTTCGTAACGGATTTAGAACTTATTAGAACTAGCCTAATCGAAAATAATTTAGCTGGGTTAAGTGAGCAGGGCAGACTTCAGGATTTATTAATCACAGCTAAAACGTTCGGTTTTCACTTAACAGCACTAGATATTCGTCAACACAGCCGGTTACATGAAGAAACGGTTGAGGAGATGTTGAGTTTAGGTAAAGTGATGGATGGTTATACCCATCTATCTGAACAAGAAAAGATTGTAGTTCTTATGAAAGAGCTTCAAAACCCAAGACCTTTAAGTCCCTTTAAAAGCAAACGCTCTGAAGTGGCGAGCAAAGTAATGACTGTTTTTGAAGAGATTCGAGATATCATTACACTCGATCCAAACGCCTTTGGAAGTTATATCATTAGTATGACTCATGGCGTAAGCGACATGCTCGAAGTATTGATTATTGCTAAAGAACTAGGTTTGTGGAGCATCACAAATGGAAAAGTAGAAACTATGTTAGATGTAGTTCCACTGTTCGAGACCATCGAAGATTTAGGTGCAAGTAGTGAGATTATGGCAGAAATGTTCGAGCATGAATTATTTGCCAAGCAAATCGAAGCTCGTGGCAATTTCCAAGAAATTATGCTAGGATATTCTGATAGTAACAAAGATGGTGGTTACTGGATGGCAAACTGGGCGCTAAATAAAGCCCAGTATGATCTTGGAATGGTTTGCCGAAAATATGGAATAGACTTTCGATTATTTCACGGTACAGGCGGAACGGTAGGGCGAGGTGGAGGTCAATCAAACAAAGCGATTGTTGCAATGCCTCCTGTTGCAAATAATGGTCGAATTAGATTCACAGAACAAGGAGAAGTGATTTCTTTCAGGTATTCACTTACTTCAATTGCACATCGTCATTTGGAGCAACTGGTAAATGCAATGGTGCAGGTTACTATGGCTCAGAAAGACAAACCTGGATATTTAAGTGATTCCAACTACGAGTGGGATATGATGCAGGAATTAGCTCAAACTACCATGGATTCCTATCGCAAGCTTATTGATGACACCAAATTTTGGGATTGGTACTCTGGGATAACGCCTATTGAGCATATTGGGAAGCTTCCTATTGCATCGCGCCCAGTTACTCGCGGTTCTGGCGGAAAACTTACATTTGATGGGTTAAGGGCAATACCTTGGGTATTCGCTTGGACTCAAGTTCGGTATAATGTTCCTGGCTGGTATGGTATTGGAAAAGGGTTGTCAACTGTATTTGAGAAATATCCCGATGGAAAAGAGATTATTACCCGTTGGCAGAAAGAGTGGAGATTCTTTTACACAGTAATGAATAACTCTCAACGTGAAATTGCTCGAACTCATATCGCAACTTCTACCATCTATAATGATCCAAAAGATCACTATTTCCATGATAAAATTATTGCTGATTTAGATCTTGCAGTAAAAGGAATCACTAGTATTGCTGGGACAGAGAATATTCTAGATCACAATCCTGTAATTCAACGCTCGATTTTATTCAGAAATCCATTTACGTACCCACTTAATATTATTCAGTCAGAATTACTGAAAAGGTGGGAAACAGTAAAAACAGATGAAGAGAAAGCAGAATTAACGGAACTTATATTTCTGAATATCAATGGAATTGCTGCAGCAATGCAAAGTACTGGGTGATGTTTAAAAAGCTAGAAAATGTTACCTTTATAGTTGCCCACAGTTGTAAAGATTTTAGAATTAGAAGCCATGAACGATATACTTACAAAACCCGCATTGAAAATAGAACAAGCTGAATACAGTAGAATTGGAGAAGTAGACTTCGAAAACCTGCAATTTGGAAGGTTATTCGGAGATCATATGTTTGAGATGGAGTTCCGAAATGGAGTTTGGGGAGAGCCAAACATAAAACCATTCGGTAAAATTGAGGTTTCTCCAGCATTAAATATATTCCACTATGGTCAGGCAGTTTTTGAAGGAATGAAAGCATTTTATGTGGATGAAAAAACGGTAAATATTTTCCGTCCAGATGTACATTTCGAGAGATTCAATAAATCTTGCAGAAGAATGTGTATTCCTGAAACAGACTATGAAACTTTCATTGCGGCTCTTGAAGGACTAATCCGTCTGGATAAAAAATGGATTCCAAAAAAGTCAGGAACTGCCATGTATATTCGTCCTGTAATTTTTGCAAGTGATGACTATCTCGCGGCTCGTGTATCTGATGTGTATAGTTATTACATCATTACTTCACCAGTTGGGGCGTATTACGCAGAAGGTTTTAATCCAGTTTCTTTAACAACTCCTGATGGTTTCGTTCGTGCGGTAAAAGGTGGAACCGGAGAAGCAAAAACATCCGGTAACTATGCTGCAAGTTTTCTTCCTGCTCGCAAAGCCCAACAAGAAGGCTACACTCAAGTACTTTGGTTAGATGCTATCGAGAATAAGTACATTGAAGAAGTGGGAACAATGAACATCCACTTTTTAATTGGTGATAAGCTAGTAACACCCAAGTTGACAGGATCTGTTTTAGCTGGTGTAACTCGCAGATCGGTTACTAAGTTAGCCGATGAATGGGGCTATACAGTTGAAGAGCGTAAAATCTCTATAGACGAAGTGTTTGAAGCTTCAGAAAATGGTTCATTAAAAGAAGTATTTGGTTCAGGAACTGCAGCGGTTATTTCTCCAGTGGGATCAATTCAGCATAAAGGGAAAACTATAAATATTGGTTCCGGAAAAGTTGGTGATTTTGCTCAACGACTTTTTGACGAGATTACTGGAATCCAATACGGAAAGTTAGAAGACAGACACGGCTGGGTTCATTCAGTAAAAGTTTAGTTCAATGAATTTTAGTCTGATCAGCCTTCTTTCTGTTGGTGCTGGAGGATTTTTAGGTGCTACCAGTCGCTACTTACTGGCTGTTTCAGTAGATGAATACATCAAACCAGAACAATTCCCATTTGGGATTTTCATTGTTAATATTGTTGGTTGTTTGCTGATCGGTTTACTTGCCGGAATTTTTGAACTCAAAGGCTGGATGAATGTTGAACTCCGTCTGTTCATTTTTGTGGGTTTTCTGGGAGGATTTACCACCTTTTCTACCTTCATCAACGATACGTTTCTTTTAGGCAGAGAAGGAGAAATGATGGCCGCTTTATTAAATGTGGGCGGACAAGTGTTACTTGGTCTCTTATTTGTTTGGGTTGGTTATTTTGTTGTGAAGTTATTTTCTTAAGAGGTATTAATAACCTCTTTCCCTATCCACTTCATTCAATAACTCCATTCCGGAAAGACTTCGTTTATAGTTTTCTATAATCTGTTTAGCCGCTTCTTTCGGATCAGTAATTGAAGCAATATGTGGTGTAATCATTATGTTCGGACGGTTCCAGAATAAGTGATTTCCCGGTAAAGGTTCTTCTTCAAAAACATCTAGACAAGCACCTTTCAACAATCTAGTGTCTAACGCGTAAATTAGATCTTCTTCAACCAAATGACTTCCACGAGCTACATTAATTAAAAAAGAAGGATTTTTAAGTTTTTTAAAAAGATTGAGTTCTAATATTCCTGAAGTTTGTATAGTAAGGGGAAGCAAACAAACCAGAATATTTGTTTGAGCTAGAAACTCATCCAATTCACCTTCCCAAAAACAGTGAACTCCTTCGATCTCTTTTTTAGATTTCGCCCAACCAACAACCGAATATCCATTAACTACTAATGAACTAGCAACAGTAGAACCCATTTCACCTAATCCCAAAATTCCAACCGTGCACTCTTCTTTCGGAATAGGATCGTGCTTACTCCAAAATCCCTCCTGCTTTTGGTCAACATATCTTGATGTATGAAAGCGATAATTCTGAATCGCATTTAACACATATTCCGACATTTGAGATTTCAAGGAAGGAATCATAACTCGAGCCAGTTTCACCGATTTTGCAATTACTTCATCCTTTAAAAGGTGATCAACTCCGGCGCCAAGGGAAGTCACTGTTTTTAGATTAAGAAATCCATCTAACACTTTTTCAGGATGTCTCCAACTCACCGCAAACGTAACTCTCTCTTTGTTTTCTACCTTTGGCCATATTTCAACATCCAGATTGGAATCTTCCTCAAGAAGAGCTTCTTTCCATGGATTCATATCCCGGTTTTTGGCGATAAGTAGTAGTGACATTTTTTAATTTAATGGGCTTTGCGAAGGCTTCAGCTGGACGAATCTGAGTCAATCGTATATTTCCTAAATCTACGAGATTGATACATCGAATACATTTCTTTTGAGGATAAAGTTTATTGGTTTCTCACATTCGTTCGAAATGACAACACTCGAACATCAGAATTCCGTTTTTGCTACCAACAACTCATCCCATCGCGTAGTGTATCGTTTACTCAGATAGTTTTGGTTCATCAGCCATTTATTACGATGATCTCCTTTTTTATGTAATCCAGTAGCCGCAAAAGCAGCATGATTTCGCCCAAATTTCGAGTTAATGAAATCTATCGATTCCATAAGCTTGAACTGCTTATGGGTATAAAATTCTGGATCAAACAAATCCATTTGTACTTCATCGTTAGGAACAATTCCAGTAAGCATAATCGCAGCCTTCTTGTATTTACGTCCTTCTTCAAAGGCATGAGCGGTAAGTGCTTTGGCAATGTTAATCATAGTTGGAGTGTGTGCTGTTGGGACTTTCATTGGATACCCAGCGCTGAATTTATATTTCCCACGAATATTCTCGTACTTATCCCCAATCAAATTAACGTGAATATTTGAGGCTACCGATTTTTGTGCTCGTAGCTTCTCGGCGGCACGACTTACAAAAGTAGCTACGGCTTCCTGCACGTCTGAAAGTGCATATAAGGGCTTGCCAAACATTCGGGAAGTTAAAATTCCTTTTCGCGAGTCTCTGCCTTCACTTAGTCCAGAGCAAGGAAATCCATTTAATTCTAATACTGTGCGCAATCCAGTTACTGCAAGATGTTTCCGTACCCATTTTTTATTTGTAATAGTTTTTTTGAGCTCCAAAGCGTTATTAATTCCATATCTATTTAGCCGAATGGTAAGCCCTTGTCCAATACCCCAAACCTCTTGAACGGGAGTGTTTTCAAGGAAAAAATCGATATTGGGATGATTACTAAGATCGAGGCTTCCACTATACTCTGGATTTTTCTTAGCCATATGATTGGCAATCTTTGCAAGTGTTTTGCTGGGTGCAATTCCCACTGAAACGGGAAGTCCAGTCCATTTTAAAATAGTTTCTCGTATTACGTGTCCATATTCAGTGAGATCGGCATATATATTAGTCGATAGTTCTGCAAAGGCTTCATCAATACTATACACTTCAATATCATGCGTCAGGTAACGTAACGTTTCCATTACTCGGTGCGACATATCTCCATATAAAGCATAGTTAGAAGATCGAACGGCCACCCCATTTTTTTTAAATTCATGTCGATGTTTGAATTCTGGTGCACCCATTGGAACACCCACGTCTTTGGCCTCCTGAGATCGAGCAATTACACATCCATCATTATTCGATAAAATGGCGATAGGTTTCCCAATTAAAGTTGGATCAAAAACTCGCTCACAAGATGCATAGAAGTTGTTGCAATCTACCATTGCAAAAGCTAGAGACTCAGGTTTTTTAAGGGATTTTAAATCCATAGGTCATAAGGGGCGAAAATACTAAGGCACATAGTTAACTTATTTTCCTAATATGACTATTTATCATTCGCTCAATTTCGCGACTATCTTCATAAATCAAATCAAACATTGCTTTATTTAGGTAGCTTTGATTGAGAGCAATTTCAATTTGAGTTTGAAACTCAAAGAGAGAACCCATTGCGGTATTAAGAAATAAGATATAATCTCCTGTTGAACGTCTTCCATATCCTTCAGCAATAGTAGAAGGAATTGAAATAGCGCTCATCCTTATTTGACTTGTAAGCGCATACCTTTCAGTATCAGGAAAATTGATTGATATCTTATACACTTTGTTCACTAAAAGCATGGCTTTTTGCCAAACTCGTAAATCCCTATAAGTTTTAATTGTAGTCATCATTATTGAGCCTTATTTAAAATTAAACATTGTGCATTTGAGTACCTTTTGTACTTATTCAACCACGTCTTTAAAACGATGAATCAAATGAGTTGCCACTCCCCAAACCATCCAGTTAGTTTCTTTTCCAATGGGAATGGGAGCATATCTAACATCTCCAGATACTAAAAATACACGACTTCCTTTTTTTGCTAACCGACGAATAAGTACTTCCTCATCCAATGAAACAACAATAACAGACCCATTTCGAGCCGTAAGAGATCGGTCAATGACAAGGATATCCCCATCATGAATTCCCGATGCTATCATGGCATTTCCTTCCGCTCGCACATAAAATGTAGAGGTTGGTCGACGTACAATTAAATCTTCAAGGCTTAATGCTTTTTCAAGGTGATCTCCTGCGGGAGAAGGGAAGCCTGTTTCAATCTTTCGGGATAGCTTAAGCATTTCAGAATCAGCATTATTTGCTAATGTAGAGTATGATTTTAGGTCTGTCATTTTGCGGTCCTTTTCGCATATAATTTATATGTACATTATATGTGTATATAATGGAAAAGTAAACTTTTTTTTTGAGAATTTAGGAAAAATTATTCAGTTCAAACAAGAGGTAAATGGCTCCGGAAAAAGAAATAATATTTAAAATCAGAAATTTAATATCGGACTTAAGTTATCAATTTTATACCTTTGCTAAGTCTTGAGAAAATAAAGTCATTTCATAATGAGAAGATACTTTTTTAGTGCACCTATATTTGAAGTCAATCATCCGAATAAAATAACAAAGAGACATCTAGCTTTTGTGCTATTTATAGTACTATTGAGTTGTCATGAAACAACTGCTCCAGATGAAAATGATCTAAAAATTTTAGATCAGGTTGAGCTAGATTTTTACATGATAATAAATGAGGAAAAGGTTCGAGATATTGGCCTTTTTATAGGGATGATCTTGGAAATTGATGGGAAATCATATGAATCGGTAAGCTATTCTGGTGCTAGATTTATTTTAGAGGATATAGAGTTTGGATTATATGATTATAGAGCGATTACAGAAGAGATTATTCATGCTGGGTCTGTTTTTATTGATACTACATTCCAGCAAGTTCAATTTGGAACTGAATATTATATATACACAGTTCATGTAAACATTAATGAAATATCGAACAAGGATACAGTAAAATTTGAAAATGGATCTGTTTTGGTGAACGAGCGTGAGTCAGGATATATCCATGAGGGACGGGTTTCGATACCATTTATTGAAAAAGGCGAATTGGTAGAAGTAACTATTTCAAGTGATAAGTTTGAAACAACATCATTAGAATTTCGAGTTGATACCATGGAAGATGTTAATATTTATTTTGAGCCAAATGAGTACATGAACATCAATGGGAGGTTGTTTTATAAGTACAAGTCCACTTCTTATCCAGTTAAAAATAAATCTGTATTAATAAATGGTGTATTATATAACACAGATAATAACGGTGAATTTATGATAGATAGAATTGACCCAGGGATTCAAACCATTGAAGCCCATATTGATGGATTCTATAATCCCCGAAAAGAAATTTTAATAAGCAGTAGTGCAAACCCACAAATTGAACTGAAAGGCCCAAAAGCAGATTTTTTACCTTTGAATATTGGCAATTACTGGAAGTATTCTGTTTCAGGAGTGTTTACAGATGCAGGTCAGCCAGACAATGTTCTTAACTATGATTCCGAATGGATGGTTGAAAGTCTCGAAACCTCAGGTTCTGATACTATTTATACCATTAAAGAAATCAGGAATGGGTATGAAGTCTTTAATTGGGCTTCTGATACAACACTCTACAACGATTATGAATCACACTTTTTTATAACGATTAAAGAAGATGGTAGCATTAATATCGATGATAGAAAGAATAATTTTGTTAGAGTTTCACCTTATGGACAACTTGGATCACTTTTTAGATATAATTTAAACTTTTTTGAAAACGTAACAGTTCGTAATGGATATAACTATGATCTAGAATTGGATCCAACTTATTCTAGCCATAGTATTCTAGAAAAAGAGATTGGTCTGGTTAGCTATAGATATACCAATGTTCCAAATATTTCAACTACAAGCCCATGGAGTGTTCGTTTCAAGCTTCTAGAATATAATGTCGATAACTAACTAATTTATAAGTTAGTCGACAACTTGTGGAAAACTTCTCAAGATAAGGAGCAATTTGAATCCTATATTCAATAGATATTTTCAGTAGATCACGCACGTAGTAAAGGCATTATATGTATCTGATTTTTGATACCGAGACCACAGGTCTTCCACGAGATTATTCAGCTCCAATTACCGATTTTGATAACTGGCCACGTTTGGTTCAATTAGCGTGGCAATTGCATGATCATACTGGAAAATTGATGTCGAGCGGGAATTATATAGTTAAGCCAGAAGGATTTACTATTCCTTTCAATTCCGAAAAAATTCATGGTATTTCTACCAAAAAGGCAATAGAAGAAGGGCATGATCTCGGATTCGTATTACAGGAATTCAGAAAAGACATGGATCGCGCACATTTCTTAATCGGGCACAATGTATCGTTCGATGAGAATATTATGGGTGCTGAATATCTTCGGAAGAAAATTGCATCCGCGATCATGGATAAACCCAAGATCGATACTAAAGATGAAAGTACAGAGTACGTAGCAATACCAAGTGCGAGAGGATTTAAGTGGCCTACTCTGGGCGAACTTCATCATAAATTATTTGGCAAAAATTTTGAAGATGCTCACGATGCTGCAGCCGATGTAGAAGCGACAACCCGTGCGTTTTTAGAACTGGTTCGACTTGGGGTGATCAACGTAAACTTTCCATTAGATGCAAAACTGTATGAATCTTCTCAGAGTTATATCGTTCGGGAAAATTACATTGATTTAGTATCGCCTTCACGTATTAAAAAAAAAGAGGAGACCACAGAAGCGAGTACCACGGACGATTCGTCGAACCAAAAGGTTGAGGTTAAACTAGACGAAGACGTAGTATTTACGCATCTCCACTGTCACTCAAAATACTCGGTACTTCAGGCCACTGCTGGAGTAAAAGAATTGGTAGCCAAAGCCAAAAAACTGGGAATGCCGGCTGTAGCACTAACCGATAAAGGCAATATGTATGGAGCGTTCGCTTTTGTTTCAGCCGCTCATGCCGAAGGAATAAAACCCATTGTAGGATGTGAGTTTTTTGTGGTAGATGATCGGAATCAAAAGAAATTTACGCGTGAAAACAGAGATAGGATGTATCAGATTCCAATGTTGGCGAAGAATATGGATGGTTATAAAAACCTTGCTAAACTTTGCTCTGTTGGTTTTACCGAAGGATATTACTACAAATTTCCACGGGTTGATAAGGAAGTAATTAAGAAATACAGTAAAGATTTAATCTGTCTTAGTGGAAATACTCGGGGTTTACTGGGAGACTTAATTCTGAACAAAGGCGAAGAATTTGCTGAAGAAGAATTAAAGTGGTGGATGGAAATATTTGGGGATGATTTCTACCTCGAAGTAATCAATCATGGGCTCGATGAGGAGCAACGTGTTAACCAAGTTTTTAAGGAGTTTTCCGAAAAGTATGGCGTGAAGCTAGTTGCCAGTAATAATGCGTTCTATCTAGAAGAAGAAGATGCTAAAGCACATGATGCACTTATTTGTATTGATGACGGCACATTAGTAGGTACACCGATTGGAAAGGGTAGAGAGTTTAGATACGGATTCCCAAATGAGGAATTCTATTTCAAAGATACCGATGCAATGGTCGAGCTATTTCCAGATATGCCTGAAGCTATTGCAAATACAAAAGAAATTGTTGATAAGATTGAGCCAATAAAGCTTGCTCGAGAAGTAATTCTTCCAAAATTCGATATTCCTGAGGGCTTCGAAAATGAAGATGACTACCTTAAACATCTAACGTTAGAAGGCGCGAAAACCCGATATCCAGATTTTAGCGATGAAATTAAAGATCGAATCGAGCTCGAGTTGGGAATCATCAAAGACATGGGATTTCCGGGTTATTTTTTGATCGTTCAAGATTTCATAGCTGCAGCAAGAGATATGGGTGTTTATGTTGGTCCCGGTCGTGGTTCTGCAGCAGGTTCGGTAGTCGCTTTTTGTACCGGAATTACGAATATAGATCCACTGAAATATGATCTACTTTTTGAGCGTTTTCTGAATCCCGAGCGTGTTTCGATGCCTGATATTGATATCGATTTTGATGATGATGGCAGACAGAAAGTGATCGAATATGTAGTAAATAAATATGGTAAAAATCAGGTAGCGCATATCATCACTTTTGGTTCGATGGCTGCACGATCTTCCGTTCGGGATGTTGCCCGTGTGCTGGATCTTCCGCTGTCTGATGCTGATCGAATTGCCAAATTGATTCCTGAACGTCCAGGTACTTCTCTTGACGATGCCTTTAAGGAAATGAAAGAGCTTCGAGATATCAAAGCTGGAGAAGGACTAGAAGCTGAAACGCTGAAAATGGCGCATGTCTTAGAAGGTTCGGTTCGAAACACCGGGATTCATGCTGCAGGTATTATCATTGCTCCTGATGATTTAACAGAATTCATCCCCGTAAGTACCGCAAAAGACGCCGATCTTACTGTTACACAATTTGATGGAAGTGTAATTGAGTACGCCGGAATGCTAAAGATGGATTTTCTAGGATTGAAAACTCTGTCTATTCTGAAAACAGCCATTAGTTTTGTAAAGGAAAATCATGGTAAGGAGTACAACCTAGATGATATTCCATTAGATGATTCTGTTACTTATAAGTTGTATCAAAAAGGTGGGACACTCGGAACCTTCCAGTTTGAAAGTGAAGGTATGAGAAAACATCTTCATAATTTAAAGCCTACCGATATCAACGATTTAATTGCAATGAACGCTTTATATCGACCAGGCCCTATGCAATTTATTCCCAATTATATCGAAAGAAAACATGGACGTGAAAAGGTAGAGTACGATCATGATGATTTAATTCCTCTCTTAGAAAATACGTACGGAATCATGATTTATCAGGAACAGATCATGAAAGTTGCACAGCAAATGGGTGGCTATTCATTGGGTGAAGCAGATGTGCTTCGCCGAATTATGGGTAAGAAAAAGCCGGAACTTCTGCCACCTGAGGAAGAAAAATTTGTCCGACAAGCCAAAGAACTAGGCTACGATGAAAAAACAGCAAAAGAAGTCTTCGATAAGATGGCGATGTTTGCCGGATACGGGTTCAATAAATCACACTCTGCGGCATATTCGGTAGTTGCGTACCACACCATGTATTTTAAAGCAAATTACCCTGCTGAATATTTGGCTGCGGTGATGACACACAACATGAGTGATATCAAAAAAGTGGCTTCATTTATCGAAGAATGCCAGAAAATGGATATCCCCCTAGATCCACCAAATATCAATACAGCTCGAGGAAAATTTACAGCTCGGGATGGGCGTGTTCAATACGGAATGTCTGCCATCAAAGGAGTTGGGTCATCAGCCATTGCTCATATAGTTGAGGAGCGCGAAGAAAATGGGTTATTTAAAAGTGTGTTTGATTTCGCATCTCGTGTGGATTTAAGAGTATGTAATCGCCGAACTTTGGAAAGTTTAATTCAAGCTGGAGCTTTTGATGATTTGGATGACAATAGAGCAAAACTATTATTCGGAGTTGAAGATATTTTGGCGTTTGCATCTCGCAAGCAAGAAGAGCAACGCTTAAACCAAGTAAACTTATTTGGTGGTGGGGCAGGTGGAGGAGTTCTTCAGGAACCCAAATTAAAAGATGTTCCAAAATGGAGTACTATTGAGCGTCTAAATAACGAACGCGATCTTATTGGATTATATCTAAGCGGACATCCTTTGAATAGATATAAAGAGGATATAAATTTGTTTGGAAAGCAAAACCTGAAAGAGGAAACTATTCAAAATCTGCAAAATGACTCTGAGTTAAGATTTATTGCTATCATTACAGGGAAGCGCCAGATTGTTGATAAAAAAGGACGTCCGATTGCCTTTCTGATGGTTGAAGATTTACACTCATCAGTAGAAGTATGTGTGTTTAGCAACGAATTCGATAAGTTTTCTGCGCTTCTTGAAGTAGATAACGTGATCTATTTTACGTGTCGCTACAGTATGCGAGATCGTGGAAATAGTTTGATTGTTGCTAATATGGAGCGAGTTGAAAATTTACGCGAGAAATTTCAAGATAGGCTAAGATTGAAACTAGATATTAGTACAGAGGGACTCACCTCAGAAGATTTAATGCAGATGCAGACTTTATTTGAACTGAATAAAGGGACAACAATGGTAAAGTTAGCTGTACATAGCAAAGAAGCGACAGCACCCATCAAAATGAATGTTCGGAACTTTGTGGTAGAGCCAAGTGATGAATTGTTAAAAGGATTGAAAAAAGTGTTAGGTGAAGAAGCAGTGGAGTTGGTGTTGACTTCATAAAAGTAGGTTTGAAAACTTAGTTGCTTTATTGTTTTACTACTTTCATGTTTCGGAAAAAAAGAAGACTATTACACCAATTAAAAGATCAGCTAGGGAGTATCTTTTACTACCGCTCCTGAAAGCACCAAAACAATAAGAAACAGTTCCCCTAAGTTCAGAAAAAGCTATTGTTCGGGAACATAATCCAACATTAAAAGTGATGTTGGGCTTTATCTTTATGAGACAAAAAATTACGTGGAATGCATTTTTAATTGCAATATTAATGTCGGTTTCGGTTTTTGGGCAAAACACTGAATTAATATGGTTACCTGTATTTTCTTACTCTTGGGAACAAACAGAGCAGCTTGGGTTTGATGCCAGTGCAAGTGCATTCAACTCTTTATCTAACTTAGATAACAGTTTGGCAATAAAATTTATCGAAACAGCTTTGATAGCGTCCTATGCTACTTCTCCCAAAATAAAACTAGGTTTAGGGTATCTTCATCGGTTTGCAACGCCACTGATTGAAGGGTATCAGTATGAGCATAGGCTTCTTGAGAATATTTCATTCAGTAGTTTTTTTGGAGACAAGAAAATAGGGCATCGATTTGTATTGGAACAACGTTTCAGGACTAATAAGTACGAGAATAGAGTTCGTTATAGACTTTCTCATAAATTTTCTGTTGGTGAAGAAACCGCGGGTACTTTTTTAAAGCTTGAAAATGAGCTTTTGAATTCATTTAACAGTGAAAGTTTTAAAGGTGAAAACAGGTTTAAAATTGCATACAGCAAGTCTTTAAAAAATAAAAAAGAAATTGAAATAGGCATTCAGCATAGAACACTGAACTTATTTACAGATTTTGATTTAGGTCAAATAGTATTGCTTTCTACAAAGTTCTCTTTGAGTAAATGATTTATCCGCGCATATTCTTATAAATGGATGCAATGCAACTCATAACAATAAACAATGTGCTAAGCACGAAATAGATTGCGATATTAAGGCTAGAAATTGATAAAATATTAACGAAAATAATAGGTGATAAGCATGGCTAATACAGTAGAATTTACTGATAGCAATTTTGAGGAAGAAGTATTGAAATCAGAACATCCTGTATTGGTTGATTTCTGGGCAGAATGGTGTGGACCTTGCCGCATGATTGGACCAGTTGTAGAAGAGATGGCGGGCGAATATGCAGGAAAAGCTAAAATCGGTAAAGTAAATGTAGATGTGAATCCTGAAGTTTCAGTTAAATACGGAATTCGAAGTATTCCAGCTCTGTTGATTTTCAAAGACGGAGAAGTTGTAGATCAAATTATTGGTGCAGTTCCAAAAACTCATCTAACTAAGCAACTTGATGCTCAAATAGCATAACTTAGATTTATACAGAATTTAAGAGCCGACTCATTAAATTGAGTCGGCTTTTTTATTATTTCGATAAGGCATCCGAATATTTTTTGGATCGCATTTACTCCTCAAAATTCCTACCCTTAGTAATGAAAGATCAGCGAAAGAAATTCAAAGGCTCTCCCAAAAGATTCCATCCTAAAGGAATTACCATACTTTTTGAAGACTATGACATTATTGTTATAGAAAAAATCCATGGACTATTAACAGTAGGGAATGATAAAGAATCTGATAATACCGTTACTTCGTTGCTAAATAATTATGTTCGAAAGGGAAATCCAAAATCCCGAAACCGAGTGTTTATTATCCACCGATTAGATAGGGATACGTCAGGTATTTTAGTATTTGGAAAAAATGAGCAGTCGAAAAGATATTTACAGGACAATTGGAAAGAAGCCACCAAAACCTACTACACCGTTGTACAAGGAGTTCTAGAGAATAAAACGGGGATTATCAGTTCTTATCTTACAGAAAATAGTATTCATAGAGTATATTCCGTGGATGAAGATGGTGGAGGTAAGCTTTCCAAAACGGAGTACAAAGTTTTGAAAGAGTCTGACAAATACAGCCTATTAGAGATTAATCTTTTAACTGGACGGAAAAATCAAATTCGAGTACACTTTTCAGAAGTAGGTCACCCAGTTGTGGGCGATAAAATGTATGGCGAAAAGGAAAAAGGGATAAAAAGGCTGTCACTTCATGCAGCGTCGCTCTCATTCATCCATCCAGTAACTAAAGAGCGAATGACTTTTGAAACAACCATACCAGAGTATTTCGTTTCGCTTTTGAATTAGGGAAGTATAAATCTTAAAACCAGTTTAGTGCCCCCTTCTTGGTACTCAACTTCTTCAGCATATTCTTTCATTAAAAATACACCACGTCCACTAGGTTTGAGGAGATTTTCTTCAGAGAGTGGATTGGGAACTTCAGAAGGAACAAATCCTGAGCCTTGATCTTTTGTTGTGAAAGTGAGTTTTCTCCCATCACTTTGAGCAGTAAGTACCACATTTTTTGATGGGTCAAGTTGATTGCCATGAACAATTCCATTGGTAGCAGCTTCACTAACGGTGAGCATTAGTTTAGCGTAAAATTCGTCGTTAAATCCAAGCTCTGTCTGTAATTCGTTGAGAAGAGTTTCCACCTTTTCAACTTCTTCGTATTCAGATTTTAAAATTAATTCTTTCTGTATTTCCATTCAAAAAGTCCACGTTAATCTTAGAAGGGAATACTATACTTTTTGAATTCGAGAAACAAGTTTAGAGACTCTAACATTAGTTATATATTTTAAATAAAAAAGCTCTTCATAAACGTAAAGTTAATCACTTCGATACATTGAGTTAACATTGAGTTAACATTTATTGAGTACCATTGTTCGATCTAAAAGCACATCTATCAATATTATGAGCAAAAAAAAACATTCAGGGAATCAAGGCTTAGCGGAAAAGCTTATCCCAAATAGCTTCTATACAATAATTCAGGAAGAAAAAATCTTTCTAGGTTTAATCGGTTTTTTCTTTTTCGCTGCAGGAGTAACTTTTCCATATGCAGAGATTGCTATGTGGGTTGGTTTTATTTTTGCTGGTTATTCGGCAATAGCAAATGATAGTATCCAGACTATAGGAACTTTTCTAGCTTCCAATCAAGATAAAAAGTGGTGGCACTTGTGGCTATACATTGGTGGTATTTTCCTCGCTGTAGTAACCATTAGTTTTGTGATTTTTGATGGAGATGTAAGTTATCAAAGGCTAACATCAAAAGGTTTTGATGCAACTCCCACAGATTTTTCATTTCTACAGGTAGCGGCACCAATATTTTTACTTATCCTAACAAGGATGAGAATGCCAGTTTCAACTACATTCTTGCTGCTAAGTTGTTTTGCAACTTCTGCGTCTAGCATTACTGGAGTTTTAAGTAAGAGCTTGAGCGGTTATTTTTTAGCTTTCGCTGCAGGGTTAATTGTATGGCTGTTAGTTACTAAGGCACTGGAAGAAAAATTTTCAAAAAGTAAGCCCAAGAAATTTTGGACACCTATTCAATGGATTACATCGGGGTCTTTATGGGCAGTATGGGTAATGCAGGATGCGGCAAATGTAGCTGTCTATTTACCAAGGTCATTAAGTGTAGGTCAATTTCTTGGATTCTCATTATTCATATTCTTTGGACTAGGTATTTTATTCTATTTACGTGGGGATAAAATTCAACAAATTGTAACTGAGAAATCCCGCGTTACAGATATTCGTTCTGCAACTATTATCGATTTTGTATACGCTATTCTACTTGTTTATAAGTTAACGGTTAGTACAGTGCCGATGAGTACCACTTGGGTATTCTTAGGTTTACTTGCAGGGCGTGAAATTGGGATGAGTATTACTTCAAGCCGTAAAATGGGTAAACCAATGGGGAAAGTTGCCAAGATTATATTTAAAGATCTTTCATATGCATTGTTTGGTCTCTTGGTTTCGATATTACTTGCAATATCTATTAACGCTGATGTACGTGAAGAGATTCTAGGAATGATAGGGTTTTAATCTGTTGAATTTGATATTAAAATAGTTCATACTTAGGGCGTACTAGCGTAAAGCGAGTACGCCTTTTTTATTGTTGTTATTCTGCGTTCTTCCCTGAAAGAAAAATCCTACAGACAAGAATCAATCCAAAACCGATTGCTACATGAACGCTAACGTACTGGTCCTCAATCAAGATTACCAACCATTGAGCATTTGCTCGGTGCAACGCTCTATGAAGTTACTTTTTTTGGAGAAAGCAGAACTGCTACATGACGATCCTGAAAAAGAACTTCGTACCCCAAGAGACGCATATCAATATCCTTCAGTAATTCGGTTACGAAGTTATATCCGAGTTCCTTATACCAAAGTAGTTTTATCGAGGAGGAATATTATGCGGCGTGATAATTTTACATGCCAGTATTGCGAAAAGAAATCCAAATTAACCATTGATCATATTCTTCCAAAAAGTCGAGGCGGTGCAGATACTTGGGAAAATCTTACTACAGCGTGCGAAAAATGCAATGTGAAAAAAGGAAGTATGACTCTTAAAGAAGCAAATATGAAGCTTAAATCTAAGCCATATCGTCCAATTCCTATTACTTTCTTCCGTGACTACAATGGTAATGTTCAAGATCCTTGGAAGCCATATTTATATATGACTTGATATTTCTAAGCTGAGTTTTATCAGAGAAAATAATTTTTAAATTGATCATTCTTATTTAGCAAGGCTAATCAAAAATTAATGGTACATATCCTTTATGCATATAAGTGGTGAAGGTAGTCAGCATAGAAAGTCCGATTTTGATTTCAGGATTTACAGATTCTCTTGCATACTTTCTTGCTAAAAGTGATTGTCCACAAACATAAATCTCTGTGCCAGAGGTCTTCAAAGCATCGATCAATTCTAAGTTTGGGTTATCTAGCTCATACCGCAATTGATAGGCTTCATTATCTAAAACTACATCGGTAGCACCGCCATGAATAACCACAGCTACTTGTAAATTCTCTGGCTTTACTCCTCCCAAACCATGGAGATTCATCATTCTGGCTACATTATTTAATCCTGGATTGATACTTTCTTTATCTCGTTGAAGAGTCTTTAAATCAATCACAATCTTATACATCATCGTTGACTCAGGATTAATAGCGTTATCGATTTCGTAAATCCCTCCAAAATTCTTTACAATCGGAAATTGAGCTTCCTGAGCATTAAGGCTTAAAGTAAAGAAGGCGAGTAGTATAAAAGAGAGAATTACTTTCATGAATTTCATTGGGTTATTTTAGTATTATGGTGCACCCATTTTAGTACGATATTAAGTCTCATACAACCATTTATTCTCGAAAACCTGATTCGGTTTATAATATTCTAACCTTTCATTTTTATTAAACAAAAACTATATGCTTAACCTCAAAAAAGTAAGGTTGGGTACTAATAGAGTAAATTTTTACGTAGATGCAGTAAGAGATGGTATCTATATAGCTACCATAGAACCTCGTTCTACTCAGGTATCAATATTTAATGGAACTAATCTTAAAAAGATTAACTATACCAGTGATGACTTCTCAAACGGGTGCGGACCTACAACAGAAGAATTAACCTTAAAGTAAGCTTATTAAGAGTAAATTTATCTTAATGAGCTTTTGATTTAATTATTTTTCAATATGTTAATAGAAGCGTTTATTGTGTGTTACTTAAATGAATTGAATTCCAAGAATTCATAAATCTATTCCCCCAATAACTAATACCAATTAACCAATTACTTCCTTCAGTAAAAAAAACCTTATCTTTATGCTCAGAAAAAATTGAAGAGAAAGAATGAGTAAAAAAGGAAGAGTATTAGTAGCGATGAGTGGAGGAGTAGATTCTTCTGTTGCCGCAGTAATGCTTAGAGAACAAGGCTACGAAGTCATCGGTATTACGATGAAGACTTGGGATTATCACCGCAGTGGTGGAGATAACGGAAAAGAAACAGGATGTTGTACTGTAGAAAGCATGAATGATGCTCGACATATTGCCGTAAATCACGGTTTTAAGCACTTCATCGTAGATATTAGAGAGGAGTTCGGCGATTGGGTAATTGATCGTTTTGTGGGCGATTATATGGAAGGGAGAACTCCAAACCCATGTGTGCTTTGTAATACTCATATTAAATGGGCAGCTCTACTAAAAAGAGCTGATAATCTGGGATGCGATTTTATCGCTACCGGACATTATGCAAAAGTGCGGGAAGAAAATGGTCGGCATATTATTTCTCGTGGACATGATCCCAAAAAAGATCAATCATATGCACTTTGGGGAGTTGCTCAAAAGCATCTGGCTCGTACTATTTTTCCATTGGGTGAATATCCAAAAACCGAAATTCGACAAATTGCTGAAGATCATGGTTTGTTGAATGTGGCTAATAAGCCCGATTCTTATGAAATCTGTTTTGTTCCAGACGACGACTATCGAAGATTTCTTAAAGACAAAGTGCCTGGACTGAAAGAAAAAGTTAGTGGCGGTAAGTTTGTTGATAAAGAAGGAAAAATACTTGGAGAGCATGAAGGCTACCCATTTTATACAATAGGTCAACGTCGTGGCTTGAAGTTACCAATGGGAAGACCTGTATATGTGACTGATATCAATCCTTTTTCTAACACCATTACTGTAGGCGAAAAACAGGATTTAATAAGCTCAACATTAGTTGCCAAAGAAATTAATCTTATTAAGTACGATAAAATCCCAAAAAATGAAATGGAAATTATTGGTGCTATTCGATATAACGATGACGGAGCTTTAGGAACTATAACTCAAACGGGCGATGATGAGATCAAAGTTCACTTCCCAACAGGTCGCGAAGCAATCACTCCTGGACAGGCTGTAGTTTGTTACGAAGGGGATGATGTAGTTGCTGGTGGATGGATCAAAAAAGTAAATGTTGACATGGATGATTTAATAACGGTGTAACTTCACGTAACAACAGAACCAAACCTACGTTTACTGCAAGCAAGTTTAACAACAAATAAGCAATTTATGAAAATTAAAAAGATACTATTCGGTTTAGCATTGGTGGGTTTGATGGCTATTCCCACAACAATTTTTGCACAATTTGAAGGACAAATAACTATAAAAGCGTATGGTGAAACTGATGGAGTTCCGAATACAAGTGAACTCAATTTATATTCTACCGCAAATAGAATTATCATCAAAGGTGATAATTCTGTAAGTGTTATGGATGGTGTTGATGCCAGTGGACTCTTAATCCGAAATGACAAAAAAGATTTTATAGTGATGATGGGTGAGAAAAAAGCTCTTCAATTCACTAAAGAGGAATTAGAAGGGTTTTTTCAAATGGCTGGTATGATGAGCGGCGAAGAAGACGATGTAGATGTTAGTGTAGACACTAAGTTTACTTATACCAATAAAACTCGAAAAATTTTAGGGTATGATTCTACAGAGCTTTTAATCGAAAATGACGAAAACGAGAGCTCACTTTCAGTATGGCTAACCTCTGGGATAGATATAAACTGGGGTATGTTAGCTGAGCCTTGGAAAAATGTACCAGAAAGTATGAAGAATTCTTCAGCACGTTTAACACAGGAATTCAAGTCGAAAAACTTCCCTATGTTAATTGAATTACATGAAAAAGGTAAAACTACAACTGTTATGGAAGTTGCGAATGTAAATAAATCCAGTGTTGCCAAGGCAATGGTTGAAGTTCCTGCAGGTGTTAGTTTAATTGGGCTACAGGAAATGATTTTTAGCATGATGATGGGGAATTAGAAATAGTAGAATTTAATTGTTATTTGAAAAAGGTGCTTTTAGCGCCTTTTTTTTTGGATAAGAATTCTTAAAAAAAAAGAGCTGCCCCGAATCAGGGACAGCTCTATATCTCTATCAACTAACTAACACAAACATAACTTGTCTATGATTTATTACGATAATGAAAGTTGATTGGATTGCATTTTAGAATAAAAAGAGGGTTGCCTCCACGTAGGAGACAACCCAAATCATTTTTTATAAATAATTACTTATTTAATAAGTGTCATTCTTTTCGTAATGGTTTGATTTTCTGCTCTTAGCTGATAAATATACATACCTGATGAGAGTTGACTTGCATCAAAGTTAAAAGTATATGAACCGGCACTTAAGCGTGAGTTAGCTATAGTAGCTACTTCTTGACCTAACATATTATACACTTTCAAGCTTGCATCTCCAGTTTCACTTAAAGTAAAGCTAATGCTTGTTGAAGGGTTAAACGGGTTTGGATAATTTTGATTAAGTCCGAATGTCAACGGTTCAGTGCGTAGCTCTTCTTCGTTTGAAGTAACCTGTCCACGTTCAATATTCGCAGTTCTAGGTGCACTTGCTTTTTCATTGCTCCCATCACTAGTAATTACTCTGTGGTACAGATTTGCAGTAGTACCTACTTCAATTCCAGCGTCATCAAAAATAGAAGCCAAAGTTCCAAAGTCTGCTGAGAAAGTTTGCTCAGATCCAACACTAGCATTCACTAGTAGATCAGTGAACTCAGCATCAGCAGATAGCTGCCAAATGTAATTCACTTCGTTATTATTAAGATCAGAACCTTCATCCCAAGTTGCTTCAAATAAGATTCCAGCATCGCCTGATAGGGTTAATGAAACATCATTAGCAGGAGCAGTTAACTCAGCTTGTGTTGGGAAAATATTATCCCCAAACAGTAGCTGACCTCTTAGTTCTCCGGATGCAAAAGCTGTAGAATGAATATTGGCATACATCCCTTCATTCATTAATGTAGTAGCTTGATCTAAAGTAAGGGTAACGGTATTCATTCCTGCTTCATATACACCAGCAGTATCTTCAACTACGGTTGTATTTATAAGTACTTCGACACCACCATCACCTGTAACAGATCCGGCATGTAAATGTGCACCACCTGCAATTGATGCGTCTAAGTCTCCAGTTAATCCTGAAAAACCACCAGTTACAATTGCACGAGTGCCACTAAGCTCTACATTCAAAGCTCCGTAAGCAGTAGTTTCAATTGGTTGTATTTCATGAATTCCTGATAAATTAGTTCTGAAATAAGCAGATGCCTCACCAAGTACTTGACCTCTAAGTTCACCACTTCCAAAAGCAAGGGTATGAATATTCAAATACATCATTCTATCCATTAAAGCATCAATTTGCTCTGAGGTTAATGTGTATTCGTTTTCTTCAGCACGATAAACGCCACCAGAAAGATCAAGTCCTACGTCGGCATCAAGTTGAATAGCAATACCACCATTTTCGCCTGCATGACCAATATGAAGATGTGATCCTCCAGCAATGGTAGCATCAAATGCACCAGTTAGGTTTCCAAAAGAACCTGTTACTATTAAGGTATCTTTATGTAATTCGAGAACAAGAGCTCCTAATGCTGAAGTTTCAATCGAAGGAACTTCTGCGGTACCTGAAAGGCTCGCATAGAAAGTAGCCGTTGATTGTGGTACTACTTGTCCACGCAATTCACCTGAAGCAAATGCTTTGGTGTGCAGATTAAAGTAGAACTCTCTGTTCATAAGTGCAGTCTTCTGCTCCGAAGAAAGCTCGAAACGATTATCAGAGGCTAAATATACACCCGATAATTTATCGGTTTCTAGTGTGGGCACTAATTCAATAGCAATTCCACCTGTTCTACCAGCTGCACCAATATGTAAATGAGATCCGCCAGCAACAGCTGCGTCAAATTCATCCATTAAATTATTGAAAGACCCTGATACGAATAAAGAATCTCCATCAAGCTGGAGAACTATTCCACCGCTTGCCATTGTTTTAGCAACAGGAAATTCGAATGCTCCTGAAAGGAATGCTTTATAATGAGCATTGGCTTCTGGAACTAGCTGACCTCTTAATTCACCACCTGGGTAGGCAGAAGAGTGAATATTTACATATAAACCTTGTGCATTAAGCATAGCTGCTTGTTCAATAGTAAGCATATAGGTCGTATCCATAGCAACAAAAGATCCACTGGTATTATCTACATTCACTTGTGGAGAAAGAGCGATTTCTACTCCACCAGCTTGTCCAGCCATTCCACTATGAATATGAGACCCAGCATAGTCACCACTTAGTCCTTCAAAAGAACCTTCAACGGTTAAGCTAGTTCCTGTAAGTGTAGCTTTGAAACTACCATTTGCAGTTGTTGTGATAGGAGGAACTTCATTACTCCCACTTAAGATAGATTCAAAAGTAAGAGATGCATTTGCTCTGGTTACCATTACACTACGTGCAGTTCCAATAGCTTCATCGCTACCATCGGTAACAATTACTCTGTGATATAAAGTAGCTGATGCGCCAGCTGCTACACCCGCTTCAACTAAAAGAGCATCAAGGTCTCCATGAGTAGCCATAAACATTGCATCTGAACCTGTATTCGCATTTACAATAATATTATCGAAAGTTGAGTCGGTTGCTAGTTGCCAGATATAGACAATTTCATTCCCGTCAGCATCCGTAGATGTTTCCCATGTTGCGTTAAACGCAGTTGAAAGGTCACTAGAAAGCATTAATTCTGCTGCATCAGCAGGAGATGTAAGAGCCGAAGCTTCTGCAAAAGTATTAGCTCCAAATAAAAGCTGACCTCTAACTTCACCACCAGCATTATTTGTTGAATGTACATTACCATAGAGGCCTTCATCAAACATTGTAGTCAACTGTTCGGTTGTAAGTTGATAAGTGTTATCAGCTGCTTCAAAAGTTCCATTCATTGATGAAGTAGTTGCTGTTAAAGCTACTTCTACACCACCAGCTGTACTTACTGAACCAGAGTGAATATGAGCTCCACCAAAGTCACTTGAAAGATTATTATAACTACCAGTAACAATTGCATTGCTTCCTGAAACTTCCACCAAAAGACCACCGCTAGCATCAGCTACAACAGGTTGTACTTCATGTATTCCAACTAGATTTGTTCTGAAATAGGCTGTCGCATCACCTGCTACTTGACCTCTTAATTCCCCACCGGCATTATCAGCTGAGTGAATGTTTACATACATACCACGAGCCAGTAGCGCTGTTTTTTGTTCTGTAGAAAGGGTGAATTTATTTGATGAGTGAGTATATACACCATCAATATTATTCGCGTCAACGATTGGGCTTAATGCGAAAGCAACGCCACCATTAGAGCCAGTTAGTGCTGTATGTAAATGAGAAGCTGCATAGTTTGACCCGAGCCCATTAAAAGAACCACTTACCCAAACAGTATCTTCTACTAATTCAATAATAGCCGCACCTGAAGCAGAAGTATTTACTGAAGGATTTTCTGCACTACCAGAAAAGGTCGTAAAAAAAGAAGCTGTTACTGGAGGAGTAACTTGTCCTCTTAATTCACCACCAGCAAAGTTTGAAGTATGAATATTTATATAAACTTCTCTATTCATTAACGAAGTTTTTTGCTCAGTGGTCAATTCAAAACGATTATCTGAAGCTAAATAAACTCCAGATAAACCATCAGGTTCAACATCGGCTGTTAATGTAAATGCAACTCCACCTGCAGAACCTGCCGGTGCAATATGTAAATGAGAAGCTGCATATACACTACTCAGTTCATTAAATGAACCAGATACAAACAAAGAGTCTCCTACCATTTGTAGAACTACTCCACCACTTGCCATTGTTTTAGCTGCGGGTACTTCAAATGCACCAGAAAGATTAGCTTTGAAATATGAATCAGATTGAGGTACAATTTGTCCACGGAGCTCTCCGCCACCAAATGTCGAAGAATGAATATTCACATACATTCCTTGAGCTTCAAGAGTAGCGACTTGTTCTGAGGTTAGTGCAAAAGTATTGTTAGCACCTTCAAAAGTTCCTCCTCGGCTGTCTCCATCAACAGTAGGTGAAAGTGTAAAGGCTACTCCACCACCAGTTCCTGCCATTGCAGTATGAATATGAGAAGCAGCGTAATCGCCGGTTAATCCGGAAAATGAGCCTGTAATTACAAGGCTGCTACCTGTTAAAGTTGCAGTTACATCACCATTTGCTGTAGTAGTGATAGCTGGAACTTCGTTGCTTCCGCTTAAGGAAGCCTTAAATGTTGTTTGTGCTTGTGATAGGGATGTCACTCCAAATAATAGCAAGCAAAATATTGGAAAATACGATAGTAACTTATTTATCGATTTCATGTTTTCTTGATTAATTAATATTAAGACCCTTTTGGGCATTTCTATTTATTAATACGTAAACATGAAATAATCAGATTGTTTTAGAAGAATAAAAAAAGCTCTTTTTCAAATGTAAAAGAGCTTTTCATAAAATATTATTTCTAAGAGCTTTTAACTTACATGCTCCCAAGAAGATACATGTCTCCAGTAGGTTGGGGAGAACCACCTTCAGGTTCTAAAGTGATAGCAAAAGCTCCGGTTCCACCTTGCTGAAATTCAGAAATTTTAAAGAAATTATCCCGACTTGGATCGTTTACAGCGAACACTCCGGCGCTTATAGGTTGGTTATTTACTACAAACCAAAGTTGATATTCTTTAGCAGTTGGTACTTGAGGGATATTAGCTACTTGAAGTAAAGCTTGACCATTATCTTTATCCCAAACTACTTTTCCATAACCGGTTGGATTTACATCCAAACCATCCATCAATATAAGGTCTACATCGCGAGCTTCTAAAATAGTTAGAAGTTCCTCTTTACGTTCTACTTCTGATTCAAGCGTTTCAATAATAGATTGCTTCTCATTCACAAGTGCTACTTGATTAGATAAATCTTGATTTAAATTCTGAGTTTGAAAAAGTAACCCTAACGATACAATCATGAATACTACAGATGCAGCAACAGCATATCTAAAGCGAGATAAGTAATGAATATTGGCTCCATTACGTGAATTTACTGAAGTCCACGCCATTTCAATAAGCTGTTGTTTGATGGATGCAGAAGGCTCAATTTCTGGATAAAGTAAAGCCATTTCAGCAGCGATAGCTTGCATATCCTGAAAGAGTTGTTTCTGCTCAGTATCTGCTTGCTTTAGTAGATTTTTAAAAGAAGTCTCTTCTTCTGCCGATAAAGAACCAAGCACATAAGCTGCACAAAGTTCTTCAAAATTTAATGTGTTTTCATTGTCTGCCATTAGGCCATCTCCTGAGATAAAAGCTCTCGTAATTTTAACATACCATCACGCATTCGTGTTTTAACAGTCCCCAAAGGAATATCATATTCATTTGAGATTTCAGATTGACTCAATCCATCGAAATAGGCAACCTGAATAACAGCTCTTTGTTTTTCAGAAAGCTTTTCAAGCGCTTGATACACTCTTTTTGCACGGTCTGAAAGTATAGTGTTTTCGAGAGGATTATTTTCCTCAGAATACAAAGGATGAAAAACGTCGTCATCGTCTAAACTTGTAGACTGTTTTTTCTGCTCCTTATATACTTTAGATCGTAAGCGATCTATTGCTTTATTTCGTGTTAATGAAACAATCCATGTATATGCCGTTCCTCGTTCTGTATCAAATTGATCGGCTTTTTCCCAAATGGTAGTAAATACTTCCTGAAGAATATCTTCTGCTTCTTCCGATTTTTTCAAAATGGATTTCAGAAGTCCAAAAAGCAATCTATTATAATGATCGTATAATAAACTTAGTGCCTCTGGTTCTTTGGATGCAATACGTCGCATTAAGTCGCGATCTCGTGAATTATTCTGAGTTAGGAATTTCCCAATTGCAGAAAGAATAAAAAACAGCATATATAATGTTCCTTGTTAAATACGGAAGTGTCCGAGTTTTGGATTGCTAAAGCTACTACAAAGTGCCCTTAATTAAAAAATCTCAAATCGAATTAGAGATCATTGATATCAAATACTGGTTTTTCACAAGAATAATTCCTGCAAATAAAAATGGTCGTTTTTTGATCTATTGCAACCTGTTTTTCCAAAAAGGGAGATGTCTTCAAAAGAGTATTATCTCGTTTTAAAGGATTGAGTAGTAATATTTTAGAAGGGTCAAAAGTTGAATGAAAATATCGAATAAAATCAGAGGCTTCATTTTCACCTTCAGCAATTACAATTTCTTTTGGATCATTGAATAAAAATTGAAGTGCCATCATACTCATGGTGCTACTTGATCCTGAACGAATTAAATCGGCAGAGAAACACTTGCCCAATTGATTAGCTTTTTCTTCGAGTGAAGTGTTGCCTGAAAACCGACTAAGTCTAATTAAATTGAGAAACGCTACAGAATTTGAAGAAGGAACCGCTCCATCATAAATTTGTTTCTGCCTACCTAATGGTTGATCTGAATCATTCACACTAAAGTAAAATCCACCGTTCTCTTCATCCCAAAAAACATCCAAAAAATGACTATTCAAATCCAGTGCTAGTTGTAGATACTTTGTCTCGAAAGTTGCTTCGTATAACTCAATTCCTGCCCAAATAAGAAAGGCATAATCATCTGCAAAAGCTTCAATAACAGCTTCACCATCTTTATAACGATGCAGTAACTGATCTGTCTTTAAAAGTTTCTTCTCTATAAATAGAAATGCTTTTTCTGCTCGTTCTATGAATTCCTGCTCTACAAATACAGCGCCAGCTTTAGCTAGTGCTACAATCATCAGAGAATTCCAATCCGTTAGAACCTTATCGTCTAATAAAGGTCTAATACGCTGTTCGCGGTTTTTAAAGAGCTTTGATCTAATATTTTGCCAAGCTGCCGAATCGGTTTCATTTAGTTCTTTCTTTAGGTGAGGAATATTCTGCCCAGTTAATTCTTTAGTTGCTTCATCTTCAAAATTACCTTCTACTTTTAGATTGAAATGAGTTCTAAAAAACTCAACTTCTTCGATTGACAAAAGAGATTCAATTTTAGAAGTTTTCCATATATAGAATTTACCTTCCTCACCTTCACTATCAGCATCTTCCGCAGAAAAGAAAGCTCCTTCATCACTTGTTAAATCTCTGAAAACATATTCTGCGATTTCGAAAACGGTTTGTTTAAAAAGAGGGTTTTTCGTGATTTGCCAAGCTTCGGTATATACCATCATTAACAATGCTTGATCATACAGCATTTTTTCGAAATGGGGAAGAAGCCATTTTCTATCAGTTGAGTATCTATGAAAGCCAAACCCAACATGATCCCAAATCCCACCCAATCGCATAGCTGTTAATGTATTAGTCACACCATCTAGAAACCGTTGTTCTCCAGTTTGTTTCCAATGTCGCAGTAGGAACATTAAATTATGAGGGGATGGAAATTTTGGAGCGCTTCCAAATCCTCCAAATTCATCATCAAAGCGCATTGCAAGTTGTTCAGCAGCGTAATCTATAGCTTCTGTTCCTGGAAATTCACCAGATTCAAATTTCTGAGACCTTCCAAATCCTTCTTTAATGCTTTCAACTGCTTTGGTGATTTTCTCCGGTTCATGAGTCCACATTCCTTTCACACCTGGAATAAGTTGTCTTAACCCAATTCGCCCAAAACGAGCTTCTTTCGGAATATATGTCGCAGCAAAAAAAGGTTCTTTATCTGGAGTAAGGATGATTGTTAAGGGCCACCCACCTTGTCCGTTCAACATTTGGCAAACCGTCATGTAAGTGCTATCAAGATCTGGACGTTCCTCACGATCTACTTTTACATTTATAAAGGCATCATTTAAAAGTTCGGCTATGCTTTCATCTTCAAAACTTTCGTGCGCCATTACGTGGCACCAATGGCATGTAGCGTATCCAATAGAAAGGAAGACAGGTTTATTTTCTCTGCGAGCTTTTTCAAATGCTTCTTCTCCCCAAGGATACCATTCAACAGGATTGTCTTTGTGTTGAAGTAGGTACGGACTTTTTTCGTTGGCTAGTGAATTAGGCACCGATATCTTTTTTAAATCTTTGGCTGTAATCTACAATAAAACGTTCATATGGAGTTTCCATTAAAGGTGATGAAATCAGAAAATCTGCAGAGGACCGGTTACAAGCCAATGGAATATTGTAAACTACAGATATTCTTAAGAGTGCTTTTACATCTACATCGTGAGGTTGAGCTTGAAGTGGGTCCCAGAAGAAAATCATAATATCAATCTCATTATCAATTATTGCAGATCCAATTTGAAGGTCACCTCCAAGTGGCCCACTTTTAAAGCAAAATACTGGAAGTTTTAATTTGTCTGCCACCAATGAACCAGTAGTACCCGTTCCAAATAAATTGTGATGGGAAAGGTGTTCTCGGTTGTATTCTGCCCAATCGAGGATATCCATTTTCCGATGATCATGAGCAATAAGAGCTATATTTTTTTTGGGGCGCATTGCAGAAATAGAATCCGCAATTGAAGGATGGTGGTTTTTCTTCTTAGTCATAATTTTATTTTTTAGGTAATAATATAAACCTACAATAAACTGATTATTAAAGCAGGAATAAATTAAACTACTAAACGTAGAGATGGGCGTTCTAGTCGAAGTTGCTTCACTTTGAATTCTTGATCTTCAAATCCCTTTAATTCGATTTGATTTTCTTTGATAAATAGGGCTTTTTCTCGCTTATTTAGATAAAGTTTAACATCAGGATGATTATAAAAATCTTCAGAAATGATAACTTCCTTTTCTTTAGCAGCATCAACAAGGCGAGCAGCAATATTTACTGTAGTGCCAAAATAATCGGTCCTTCCGTTTAAATTTACAGCAATACAATCACCATAATGCACACCTGCTTTTAATCTAAAAGATTCGCCGAGGCTAGATGACCCAGAGAAAATCTGTTGAATACGTTCAACTGCTTTTAACGCGGAAACGGGCTCTCTAAATACAGCCATAACCGAATCACCTATAGTTTTTACAATTCCGCCACGTTCTTCAGCAACTATTGATTGTATAATTTTAAAATGATTCATAACCCGCCCAAGAGCCATGTCTTCACCTTCTTGCTGATAAAACTCGGTGGAATTCATGATATCTGTAAATAACATAGTTACACCAGAAGCTTTAACACTAGTACCTTCCTTTAAAGCTTCTCTGGCAAAAAGCGATCTAAAGTCATGCGCAGAACTTACTTCACTGGCGTATGTAGCATTTTCATTCCAATCTTTCTTTTCCAGAAAACAGACTACTTTTTTCGAAGAGTTATTTACAAAAGTAAGATTCGGCTTTCTCCTTATTATTACTTCTTGACCATTAAAATCTTCATCATTCAAAACTAACGAGACTGTATCTAAACCGTCTTCTCTTACATGTAATATTAATTCTCCTTTGTGATTGTGACTCTTAAAAATATAAGTTCCTTCTTCAAGTTGGATTCTCAAGTACGCAGATTCACCGATATTTAAAAAGTGTTGTGAAACTTTATGTGGTGTAGATTGCGGATCACCTAAAGAATACTTTCGATCTGAAATCTTTCTGATTAAAGGGTGGGGAGTAAAAACAAGATGGGTATTGGTATTAAAGTCTAAATCATAATCAAGATCACATTCTTCGCAATACAAATTAGCGCGACTTTCTTTCAATTTTCTGAAAGTAACCCTAGGATTTTTACAATTTGGGCAACATATATCCCATGAGAAATCAAGTAAATTAAGTTTAGCTGCATGTAAAAATACATTCAATACAGAATATTTTTTCTCTCCCCAATACTCGGCAAGCATAAATGGGTGAATTCGAATTAGTGCCTCATCGTCTGCTTTTTTTATGTATTCAATAAGATGATCAATGATTCTCTTTCGCCTTGTTTCATTTATCAATTCAGTATAGATGGTTCTAATTTTAGATTCTGCTCCACGGACTAAATTCTTTGGAGTGTTTTGTTCATAAGGCAGGATTTCTTTATAAGCACAAGAGTCTAGTCTTTTAAGAATCCGTAAATAGCGACGCTTTAAAATATTCTCAAAGAAAAATTTAAGAGAAGCGAAAACACCAGGCTTTTGAGGGATAATCCAAAACCGAGTACGTATTTCTGTTCCTTGAGTATTAGGGATGAGGTCAACTAAATAGCGTAATTTTTTAAATAACCCAATTTTATAATGTCTTACTGTGCCAAATCGGAAAGGCTTTTCCCAAATATACGGTTCTTGTTCCCAATGCAGGTAAGAGCTTAGTCTTGAATTAGTAACCCCTAAAAAACCCTTTGCTTCAGAACGTGATAACTGAGTTTGTTTAACAGAAGCAAAGCCCATTAACCGAAAGATCGCATTCGTATCCGAAACTAAAGGCCAGAGTTGCTCTGGGGTCGCCTTGAGTTGGATAGACCAATCGAAAAAATATTGTTGTCCTTCTTGAATCAAAATTCTACTTCGTACTTAGCTCGATAATTGTTACTTCAAACCGTATCTTTAAAAGCATTTTTAAGAGTGCCTCTTTAAATGCTTGTTACAAAATTTTAATAAAACTAAACAATGGCAACAGAAAGAACATTAACTATTCTAAAGCCCGATTGTGTTCGAAAAGGACTGATCGGAGAAGTAACAAAAAGAATTCAGGATGCTGGTTTTACTATTCTTGCGATGAAACTAACCCGACTAACATCAGATACTGCAGGGGGGTTTTATGCTGTTCATAAAGAACGACCTTTTTACGGAGACCTCTGCGAATTCATGAGTAGCGGAGCGTGTGTCCCAATGATTTTGGAAAAAGAAAATGCGGTAGCGGATTTTAGAAAATTTATTGGAGCTACAAATCCAGCAGAAGCAGATCCGGGAACAATTCGTGCTGAATTTGCTGATAGCCTTGGTGAAAATATCATTCATGGATCAGATTCAGTGGAGAATGGTAACATTGAAGCTGCTTATTTTTTTGCAGAATCTGAAGTTGTGGCAAATGTAGCATAACTTCTAAGCATGTTTAATTAAAAGCCTCAATTATTTGAGGCTTTTTTGTTTTAGTAAACCAAGATGTACCTTTTACAATGAAAAATTTTCTATGCTATTTAATAGCTTTAATTTTTTTAAGTACTGCATGTAGTACCCAGCAGAAAATACCTGAAACTAAGGTGAAAACTGGCGCGGAAGTACTAATAGAAAGCTACTTGCCTGATCTTGCGGGAAAAAGAGTAGGATTGGTAATTAATCACACCGCTAGAGTTGGTCAAGTACATGTCTTAGATACATTGATTGCTTCAGGCGTTATTGTGACTTCAATATTTGCTCCAGAGCATGGATATAGGGGAGATCGAGCAGATGGAGAATTGATTAAAACCGATATTGATCGTGTTACTGGACTTCCAGTTTTTTCGTTGTATGGTTCTGATAAACGTCCAACAAAAAAAATGATGGACTCTGTAGATATTTTACTTTTTGATATGCAGGATGTTGGAGCCAGATTTTATACCTACAATAGTACAATGAAGAATATCCTTGAAGCTGGGGCAGAATTTGAGAAAGAAGTATGGATTCTTGATCGCCCAAATCCAGCTGGTGGAGAATATGTAGCAGGGTGGATTTTAGAAAATGAATTTGAATCTTTTGTTGGATCTTACCCAATTCCGATTGCTCATGGTCTTACTCTAGGGGAGCTTGCTTTAATGGCTGTTGGTGAAGGTTGGTTGGATAAAAATAGTATTCCAAAACTCAGAGTTATTGAAATGAAGGGTTGGAACCGAACAACGAAATGGCCTGAAACTGGATTGGAGTGGATTCCACCCTCACCCAATCTACCCGATTTTGAGAACGCTTATACATATTTAGGTACATGCTTTTTTGAAGGAGTTAATATTTCGGAAGGGAGGGGGACAGATAATCCTTTTTTGAAAATTGGTTCTCCTTTAACCCAATTTTTACCCGAAGAACTAGAGAATTTATCAAAAAAATATGGAATGAAAATTGATACAGTTTCATTTATTCCTCGTTCGATTCCAGGTAAATCTCTCTATCCAAAGTTTGAAGGGGAACATATCTATGGAGTTTCGTTATCCCCAACTTCTGAATTTAACAAGCCAGTAGAATTCGGACTAGATTTACTTAAACTTTTCGAAGATAAAATGAACTCTCAAAATGAAGAATATATAGTTCGGGATCATTTTTTCTTATTAAGTGGAACTTCTGAAATTCTAAATTGGGATGGAAAAGTCCAATGGGGACCAGCCTTTGATGAATATCTGACAAAAAGGAAAAAATATTTTTTATACGATTGAACGTTGGCGTTTCCATTCATAACTCACTAATGCAGCGCTAACTGAAGCATTTAACGACTCGATATTGTGTTCCATTGGAAACTTTATGAGTTTATCGCAATTAGTAAGAAGGTTATTCGCAATGCCTCGTCCTTCATTACCAATTAGAAAAGCAACTGGGTTTTCAAATGAAGTTTCCCAAATATCGTTTTTAGCTGAAGTATCTAATCCAATAATTTTGAATCCTGCTAGCTTCAAATCCTTAAACCCTTGGTTTGTATCATGAACTCTAATAATTGGTATTCTACCTGCGGTTCCAGCAGAGGTTTTAAAAACAGTAGCATTTACAGGAGATTGGTTTTGAGTAGGTACAATCACAGCCGCAATTCCTGCGGCTGCTGCCGTTCTCAAAATAGCTCCTAAATTATGAGGGTCTTCAATCCCATCAAGCAAAAGTACAGCAGGATTTGTAGATAAATCCTGAATTTCAATCCAATCAAAGAAATTTGAATATTCAATTTTGCTTATTAATGCAACAAATCCTTGATGATTCACTCTTCCAACCAAATTGAAAAGTTTTGCATCTGGAACTGTAACTAAAGGTATACGGTTCTGGGAAGCGGTTTCATAGATATTTTTGTAAGAATTCGGACTAATTGAATTCTTAATAAAAATTTTATCAATCTGTTTTGCTCTTTCTGAGAGAGACTCTTCTACAGGCTTTTTACCGTAGATGAAAAAATTTTCGGAATTTGACATAATTAATTGTAATTGAAATCTGCTTTTTATTATTATAAATAATCAATTGTCGCAGTTTAGTTAAAAAGTAAGGACATGTACGAGGAACCCAAAGAAAAAAATTCTCTAGTTCAAGAGAACTTGATTCGGATAGATAAACCTACCCGTAACCTAAGTAGTTTTTCTGTTTTTTTTGATAGAGTCCATTCAATTAATGGATTACATTTATTATCAGCATTATCTCAGATTTTTTTAGGAGTAAGCGTGGTAGCGCTTTCCGTACTCAATATTATTCAACCCGATTGGATTGCAACCATTATGACCATAATTGGAAGCATAACAACAACTGTAGGACTTTATTTTGTGTATTACATTCTCACTCACACAGATTCGTTCGACTCTCTTTTAAATAAAGCAATCAAAAGGGTTATTAATTCTCAGAACTAAGGGATTAAGAATTTATTAACATATTGTTTTTCAAAGATTAATTTCTTGATAAACGGGTATGTATTTTTCAAAAAACTGAAGATTTTGTTACTTCAGTCCTAGGAAAGTTGTTTCTTGCCGAATAGATAACAATATACTTTATGAAACAATCTGTCACTATTCTTGCTCTGATTTTATTATCCTTTTCTTTAATGGCACAATCATCTTCTTTACCAAATTTACCACATCAAAAAAATGATGACTTTATTGTAATTGCACATAGAGGTGCAAGTTCATACGCACCTGAAAATACCCATTCAGCATTTAAGCTTGCAATCGAAATGGAAGCAGAAATGATAGAGTTGGATATCTCTTTAACGAAGGATGGAATCCCTGTAGTTGTACATGACGAAACTGTTGATCGAACCACAAGTGCTTCGGGTTTAGTAAGTAGTTTCACTCTCAAAGAATTGAAAGAACTGGAAACTGGAGCGTGGTTTAATGAAAAATTTATTGGTGAACCCTTCCCAACACTTGAAGAAGTGTTAACTTATACTAAAGATAAAATAGCCGTTAACATTGAAGTCAAAACTGAGGCGGTAACTGACTTTCCAATTGGTGGAATTGTGGAGAAGGCTCTTAAAATTGTCAACGAAGCTGGGGTTAGTGATCAAGTAATTTTTTCAAGTTTTGATTACAGAGTCATGGAACACTTACAAACTTTGGCACCAGAAATTTCTAAAGCGATTCTCTATGAAAAAAATCAGTCTAAGGGTTTACTACCATCAGAGTTAGTAACAAAATATAGAGTAGACGCTTTTAATTGCAGTCATCGTGAACTTTCGGATGTTTGGATTACAGATTTGAAATCTCATGGAATTCCTTTTTTCATTTATACAGTAAACAACGAATCTCTCATGAAAGAGTTAATCAAAAAAGGTGTAAAAGGTATTTTTTCTGATAAACCGGACGTACTTAAACAGGTTGTGGAAAACTTGTGAGTAAATAATCGAGTTTTTCGGCTTATTAAATTGAAGAAGGCGAGTGAGTATGCTATCTTTTCCATCCATCAACTTCACTCTCTTCTAAATGTCTACTAAGTATATTTTCGTTACCGGTGGGGTAACATCTTCACTGGGAAAAGGAATAATTTGTGCCTCTTTAGGTCGTTTATTAGTTGCCCGAGGTCTAAAAGTTACTGTTCAAAAGCTGGATCCATATATAAATGTTGATCCAGGTACTATGAATCCCTACGAACATGGGGAAGTTTATGTAACTGATGACGGTGCAGAAACAGATTTAGATTTAGGTCACTACGAACGCTTTCTTGATATAAAAACCTCCCAGTCAAATAATGTGACTACTGGTCGTATTTATTACGATGTAATCATGAAGGAGCGACAAGGAGCGTATCTAGGTAAAACTGTACAAGTTATTCCGCATATAACAGATGAAATCCAGTCTCATGTTTTGAAGTTAGGTCAATCGGGAGATTTTGATGTGGTAATTATTGAGATCGGTGGAACCGTTGGTGACATTGAAAGCCTTCCATACATTGAAGCCGTTCGGCAACTAAGATATAATGTTGGTCGTGCAAACACTCTTTCAATTCATCTAACATTGGTACCATACCTTGCTGCAGCAGGCGAATTAAAAACAAAGCCAACTCAGCATTCAGTTAAAACACTTTCCGAAAGCGGGCTTCAACCTGATATTTTGGTTTGTAGAACTGAACATCCACTAGATGAATCTATCAGAAGTAAAGTAGCTCGTTTCTGTAATGTGGATTTAGAAGATGTAATCGAATCTATTGATGCACGTAGTATTTACGAAGTTCCGCTTTTAATGCAGCAACAGAAGCTGGATGAACGTGTAATTGAAAAATTAAAATTAGAGACCAAAGAGCCAAATTTAGAAAATTGGATTGGTTTCGTTGAAGCCGTTTGTAATCCTTCTGGATATATAGAAATTGCCCTTGTAGGAAAATATGTTGAACATCATGATTCATACAAGTCAATTGTAGAAGCATTTATTCATGCAGGTGCAGTAAACGATTGCAAAGTTAAAATTAAGTGGGTTCAATCCGATAACCTCACAGAAAAAAATGTTTCTAAAAAACTCGAAGGCGTTTCAGGTATTCTAGTAGCTCCTGGATTTGGTGGAAGAGGGATCGAAGGTAAACTTTCTGCAGTAAAATATGCCCGTGTAAATAACATTCCATTTTTTGGTATTTGTTTAGGTATGCAATGTGCGGTAATTGAATATGCTCGGAATGTGTGTGGATGGAAAGAAGCTAATAGCACCGAATTTGATTCAGATTCTGAATACCCGATTATAGATATTATGCACGACCAAAAAGATATCGAGAATATGGGGGGGACAATGCGATTGGGTAAATATACTTGTAAGGTTGATAAAGGTAGCAAAGCATTCGAAGCTTATAGCTCTGAACTTGTTGATGAGCGTCATCGACACCGATATGAAGTAAATAACAATCTTCGTTATAAACTAACAGAAAACGGGATGCAGCTTTCAGGGATGAATCCAGAGCGTGACTTAGTTGAAATTGTTGAGATTCCAGAGCACCCTTGGTTTGTTGGAGTTCAGTTTCATCCAGAATTAAGGAGTACTGTAAATAACCCACAACCATTATTTGTAGATTTTGTGAAAGCAAGCCTTAAATATGCAAAAGCTGGTTCTGGTTTTACTCCAAAAAAGGAGAGTAAAGTAGCGGTCGAGAAGTGAGTGACTCTATATATTCCGATAAACTAAGAGTTCGAGTTGCCGGTTTATTAGTTGAAAAAGGGAAACTCCTTCTAGTCAAACTCTCATCCCCTATTTCTAAAAGAGATATATGGACCCCTCCAGGTGGAGGAGTCGAATTTGGGGAATCAATTCATATTGCTCTAAAAAGAGAATTTAAAGAAGAAACAGGTCTTGGTATTAAAATTGGTGAGTTAGCCCAAATTAACGAGCTTATTGAAGATCAATTTCATGTGTTGGAATTTTTCTTTTGGGTTGCAAAAATTGATGGTAGTTTAAAACTCGGATTCGATCCCGAACACAATTCTGATGATCAACTTCTTAAGGATTTAGAGTTTGTTAGCTATACTGAGGTAAAAAAAAGAGAAGTAAAACCTGATATTTTAAAATCAAATTTTTGGATTAATAAAAGTAGTAGAAACATAATCCAAAGCTTTAAGGAATCAGAAAATTAATGAACGTTATTATCAGCTATACTACCCATCTAAACCTATTTTCCATAGTTTCAAGTTGTTGTAAGCTGTAAAAGTCTTGGTTAAATTTACTATGAAGTAACTAGGTTGCCTATATTTAATAAAAAACAATTAGTAAGATGAAGAATATACTTTTTATAATCGCTCTTTTCATTGGTATTGGATGTTCTCAACAATCTCAAAACACAATTATTACAAACGTTAATGGATACACTTTCTCAAATGAAGAATTGATCGAATTTACAACGGTCGTATTCTCAGAAGGTAAAATTGTTGAAGTTGGAGGACAAGAACTCACTGGGAAGTACGAAGGACTTCAGATTGATGGAGAGGGTAAAACCATGCTTCCAGGTTTAATCGATGCACATGGTCATGTAATGGGATTGGGATTTCAGGAATTGGAAGTAAATGTTGCCGGTATAACTACTCTTGAAGAGACTCTTGAAAAAATTGAGGACTATGCAAATGAAAATCCAGATTTGGATTGGATTTTAGGTAGAGGTTGGAACCAAACATTATGGCCTCAAAACGAGTTTCCAACAGCTGCAGATTTAGATAGAGTAGTTTCAGATCGTCCAGTTTGGTTGAGTCGCGTTGATGGACACGCAGGTTGGGGGAATACAATGGCTATGCGATTGGCAGGGGTTAGCCAAGATACTCCTGATCCTCAAGGCGGTAAAATTATTCGTGACCCGAAAGGCAATGCAACAGGAGTTTTTGTAGATGCTGCTAGTGGTTATATAAATGCTATTGTTCCTCCCGATTCTGATTTAAAACTAAGGTTGGCTCTTGAAAAAGCATTGGATCAGATGGCTAGTGTTGGGATCACTTCCGTACATGATGCGGGAGTCGGGGTTAAAACTTGGAGGATGTACAAAGAATTCGCAGATCAAGGAAAACTTAAAACTCGAATTTACGCAATGATCGGCGGAGCAGGACCAGTTTTTGATACACTTTCAGTAAATGGTCCCATTCCTTCTTATGCAAATGATATGCTTGCGCTTAGAAGTGTGAAATTATATTCTGATGGGGCGCTTGGAAGTAGAGGGGCGGCGATGATTCAGCCTTATTCTGATGATCCAGGAAATAAAGGTTTATTGTTCGTTAGTCAGGATGAAATGAACTCAATGGCTTCGAAAGTAATGGGAGAAGGGTTTCAAGCGAACATTCACGCTATTGGCGATGCAGGAAATCGACAGGTGTTGAATGCAATAGAGTTTGGAAAGAACCAACATGGCGACCAAGGACTAAGAAACAGAGTAGAACATGCTCAAATTGTAGCCTTGCCAGATATTCCAAGATTCAAAGAATTGAATATCATTGCTTCTATGCAACCTACTCACGCTACAAGTGATAAAAATATGGCTGAAGATCGGGTAGGACCTCAACGAATTAAGGGAGGGTATGCATGGCAAACTTTCTTAGATCAAGGAACGGTAGTAGCTGCGGGATCAGATTTTCCTGTAGAGCATTCAAACCCATTTTTTGGCTTATATTCTGCGGTTACTCGAATGGATCATGAAGGAGAGCCTGAAGGAGGTTGGTATCCAGAAGAATCACTTTCCAGAGAACAAGCGCTTAGGGCTTTTACAGTTGATGCAGCTTTTGCGGCTCATCAAGAGAAAGTTCTTGGTTCTTTAGAGTCAGGTAAATGGGCAGATTTTATTATTATTGATCAGGATTACTTTAATACACCTGCAAGAGAACTTTGGAAAATTCAGGTTTTAGAAACATGGGTTGCTGGTAATAAAGTTTTTGAGAAACAATAACCAACTTCTTGGGTTTAAAAAGAGAGTTATTAATAAAAAAATAGTTATGAGAACAATTACTCAAAAATTAGCCACACTTTTTTTAGCAATAGGATTAATCTTCATTTCTTGTTCTGATGCAAATGATCAAGAGGGAGAAGCTCCGACCATTCCGTCATCGGAGAGTATGTCAATCACATTTGATGGTCTTAGTACTCAAAATAAGGTTAACAGTACAGTTCAACAATCAGACACAACAATCGGAATTGCCTACCTATCTGCACTTGCGGCAGGTGCTATTTTAGAAGTAAATTTTGCAGTGCCAAAAGTATTGCTTAGCGCAGCGGAGGGTCAAGAAGCTGAATATTTGGGAGACGGCGAATGGCAATGGACATATTCTGCTTCTGGTAACCAAGGATCGTTTTCAGTTCGACTTACTGCTCAAACTGGTAGAGAACAAGTAGAATGGAATTTTTATGTTTCTACTACTAGCAGTCAGGTGAATTGGGATGATATATTACTTTTCTCTGGTACTTCAACCTATGATGGAAATGATGGAACATGGAATATATATAGACCTGATACAGAGCAACTAATATCGGCATCTAGTTGGAGTATTGACGAAACTACAACCATGATTACGTTAAGTGTATATGAAGGTACTAATGAAACAACCATATCCCGTATCGATTATATGTACTCGGGTACAGTAAAAGAAATCTCATTTAGCAATTTAGTGGAAGATACTCAAACGGTAATTCACTGGGATGTAAATACAGGCGTAGGCTCAATTACTTCAACAAATTATAATAATGGGCAGCAAGCTTGTTGGGATGAAAACTATCAAGATGTAGCTTGTTCTTAAAGAGCCTACCTTTGTAAAAAGCCCAGAAGTTAATTTAGCTTCTGGGCTTTTTTTGTTTGGGATCTATCCTATAAGTATTAAATTATATGTACAATATATGTGTAATTTAATTTCAAAATATGAATCAGCTACAAAAACCAAAAAGGGGAAGAGGAGCCTCAGATAATCCAGTAAATAGGTTTGAAGGGAACTATATAGATTATGATTTAGATGAAGAAACAGGAGAGAAGCCTTCTCAAAAAACACAGTTTTTTAAGGATGACACTAAGAATATTATCTCCTTTAATAAAAGTCCCGATATACCTTTCGAAGCTGGGTTAAATCCATACAGGGGATGTGAACATGGTTGTATTTATTGCTACGCACGTCCATTTCATGAATACTTAGGTTTTTCAGTGGGATTGGATTTTGAGACTAAAATTATTGTTAAATACGATGCTCCAGAACTTCTCAAAAAAACACTAATATCTCCTAAATGGGAACCTCAAGTTATAGCAATGAGTGGAATTACCGATGTTTATCAACCAATAGAACGAAAATTGGAGATTACAAGAAAGTGCCTAGAAGTTTTAGCCGACTACAGAAATCCAGTAGGCATCATCACAAAGAATTTTTTGATAACACGAGATATCGATCATTTAAAAAGATTGGCTGAATATAATTGCGTAAGCGTTACGCTTTCCATTACCTCATTAGATAAAAACTTAACAGAGATTATGGAACCACGTACATCAAGACCTTATAGAAGATTGAAGGCAATAGAAATGTTAGCTGAGGCAGGAATTCCAGTTGGTGTAAACGTGGCGCCTATAATTCCTGGGTTAACCGATCACGAATGTTCTGATATTCTTAGAGCAGCAAGTGATGCAGGAGCTACTCAAGCTAGTTACATTATTGTACGCCTTCCGTATAAAGTTAAAGATATTTTTATTGATTGGCTCGAACAGCATTTCCCTGATAGAAAAGAGAAAATAAAAAATAGGTTATATGATATGAGGGGAGGAAAACTTTATGAAGCGGAGTGGGGTAAAAGAATGAGAGGTGATGGTAACTTCTCAAAACAGATTAAAGATATATTCAAAATTCAAACAAAAAGAATGGGTTTGAATAAAGTTAGGAACCCTTTGACTATTGAACATTTCATAAAAAGTTCAGGGGATCAATTAAACCTATTTTAGAAAAATGTTTTTCAAAAAAAATAATAATTGAGAGAAACAATTTTGCTTTTCGTTCGTCTTATAAATGTAGCTTCCCGGCGCCCAAAGTTGAGAGTAGCTTTTTAAACATAGATGACCACTATTTTATTTTCTTCTTGGGTGTCGGGATTTTTTTTGTCCAGAGAGAAAATTTTAAAACCTTTTAAAATTCGGTTTCTGCCTTTAACCTCTTCCATAATAGCCGTATTTTCATCTAGAAGACTAACATTTGGGATAAATTTACCCATCAAAAAACAAGGAATTAATGTCTGCAGTAGAATCAATGATGTTGGAGCTTGAAACAAAAGCCCCAGATTTTACATTGCCAATTGTAACTGGAGGAATCCTAAATCTCGAAAAATATTCAAGCAGATCCAAAGGAACGGTTATCGCATTTATTTGTAATCACTGTCCTTATGTAAAGCATATTAATAAAGCCCTTGTTGGTTTAGCAAATACCTACATTCAAAAAGGGATTGGTTTTATAGCTATAAATTCAAACGATATTGGAAAGTATCCTCAAGACGCCCCTTCTGAAATGATGAAAGTTGTAAAAGAAGAAAATTATCCATTTCCTTATCTCTATGACGAAAGCCAAAGTGTTGCCAAAGATTATATGGCTGCTTGTACTCCAGATTTTTTTCTATTCGATAGGGAAGGAAAGCTAGTCTATCGGGGGCAATTTGATGAAACTAGACCTGAAACCGGAAAACCCGCAACAGGTGTAGATTTGCAAAAAGCCATAGATGCTGTATTATCTGGTGGGGAGCTTCTAGCAACCCAAATTCCCAGTATAGGGTGTAACATAAAATGGATTCCCGGTAACGAACCCGATTATTTCGGATAAAAATGAAAAACATTGATCTTCAACAAATAAGACAAGAATACAGTCAGCATACTTTAGATGAATCTGAAGTCGATAAAAATCCATATCAACAGTTCGGAAAATGGTTTGAAGAGGCAGTAAATTCTGAAGTAAAAGAACCTAATGCAATGTCGCTTAGTACGGTAGATACTTTGTTTAAACCTCATACTAGAATTGTATTGTTGAAAGACTTTGATGAGAATGGATTTACCTTTTTTACTAATCAAGCAAGTGATAAAGGTTCCGAAATATCCTCAAACCCCAATGTCTCAGCATGTTTTTTTTGGGTAGAATTAGAAAGACAGATTAGGATTGAAGGTGTAGCTGAAAAAATATCAAGAGAGGAAAGTGTATCGTATTTTAATACTAGACCACACATGAGTCAAATTGGAGCTTTAGCATCCAATCAAAGTGAAGTAGTGGAGAACAGAGAGTTTCTCGATCAAAAATTTAAGAAGCTTGCTGAAAAATACCCAGAGGGAAAAGTTCCAATGCCCGAAAGCTGGGGAGGATATAAAATTATTCCGAGTTACTTTGAGTTTTGGCAAGGCAGAAGAAGTCGCCTGCATGACCGAATCACATATAAACAAGAAAAAGAAAGCTGGCTGATTCAAAGACTATCACCGTGAGAGATGCCAAAGGTTAAGGAAAAAAGAATGGAGGATATTAGGGCACTCGATAATGTGTTTGAGTGGTCTGATTATAACAGCAAAAATCCATTTCCAAAAGGGGAGTGGAACTCAAAGATTTTTCAAAACGAGCATCCTTTAGTATTAGAGCTGGCTTGCGGAAAAGGAGAGTATTCGGTTGGGTTAGGGAGGTTTCATCCCCAAAAAAATTATATCGGATTTGATATTAAAGGCAATCGAATTTGGGTGGGGGCAATGAAAGCTAAAGAGGAAACTCTTGAAAATATTCGGTTTTTTAGAGCCTACATTGATCACTTAGATCAATTTTTTGCAGAAAAAGAAATTGATGAGGTTTGGATTATTTTTCCAGATCCACAACTTAAGAAAGATCGTAAGAAACTTACATCACCAAAGTTCTTAGAGTTGTACAGACCTTTGCTAAAATCAGGTGCAACAATCAATTTAAAAACAGATAGCCCAGAACTATATGAATTTACAAAAGAGGTTATTAAGGGTGAAAAGCTGATCCTTCACCGTGATGTTGCAGATGTCTATAAAGAATTTCCAAATGATCCAGACCTCTCTATTCGCACTTATTACGAGGGACTTCACCTAAAAAAGGGACGCACTATTCGGTTCTTGTCTTTTTCTTTGGATTAATTTCTATATAAAAAATGAAATCTTGATTTTCTCTAAGGATTGATTAACTTCGACAAGTTAACACCGTTAACCTATTCATTTAATATGATCACAGAGGATAAATCACTAAGAGATCGAATACTGGAAATTAGTAGGCATTTTCTGTTTAATGAAGGGTATTCATCACTTTCAATGCGTAAAATTGCTAAGAAAGTAGACGCCTCTGCTACAAGTATTTATCTTTATTTCGAGAATAAAGATCATTTGATTCATACTTTAATTGAAGAATCTGTAGAAGAACTAAGTGTTGCCATAGAGCAGGGAGCAGCTCAAGAAAATGCAACTATTGATAAATTTGAAGCCATTGTTCGCTCTTATGTTGACTTTGCATTAAGCAATCCTGAGAAATATCAGGTTATTTACATGGTTCAGTCTAGTAAAATGAGCCGCTATCCCAAAGAAAAATTTCGAAAAGCCCGGCGTGGTTATGCCTTATTAGGAAGTGTAATTACGGACGGAATTGAAGAAGGTTTAATGGAATTGGAAGACCCAATGATTGCTGCATACTCAATTTGGGCTCAATTACACGGAGTCATTTCAGTTGTGCTAAATCAACGATTAGATAGCAGAATTGATAGAGACAAATTTATTGAGGAATCAATAGAAAATATTGTACAAGGATTTTTGGTCAGGATTACAACATTATAAATAAACACATTATGGAAGCATTAACAGAACTATTTGGATTTTTATATGAAGTGCCACTATGGGCTTCGGTTGGCGTGGCGGTTATTTTAGCAATAAGCTTTGCATATACAGGTGTACCATTATGGTTATGGGCAGTTGTAGGTTATGCTGGTTTAGCAGGGCTTGATGCACCAAATTGGTTAATAATTACCTATACGGCATGCGTTGTTCTATTCAACGTTAAACCAATACGAAGAACTCTACTTAGTGCTCCGCTAATGAAACTAATGGGAGCTTTAAATTTTCTTCCAACCATATCTGAAACTGAACAAACGGCTATTGATGCAGGAACTGTATGGGTTGAAGGGGAGCTATTTTCAGGTAAACCAAATTTTAATCGAATTCTAAAAGAAGCCTATCCTGAGCTAACCAAAGACGAGCAAGATTTTCTTGACAATCAGGTGGAAGCGCTTTGCAAAATGGTTAACGATTGGGATGTATTTGTAAAGAAAGATTTTAATGAAGATGCATGGGATTATATGCGGAAGGAAGGTTTTTTTGGTTTGATCGTTCCAAAAAAGTTTGGGGGGCATGAGTTTTCTGCCACAGCACATAGTGCTATTGTTGCAAAACTAGCCTCGCGATGTGGACCTCTAGCTACTACTGTTATGGTTCCAAACTCGTTAGGTCCAGCAGAGTTATTAATGCATTACGGAACAGACAAACAAAAAGAGTATTACTTACCAAGACTAGCTGCTGGAGTAGAAATGCCTTGTTTTGCACTTACAGAGCCAAATGCAGGATCTGATGCAGGAGGAATGACTTCAGATGGACAAGTTTTTAAAGGAAAAGATGGTGAGTTATATCTAAAATTAAATTGGAATAAACGCTATATAACACTTGCAGCAATTTCGACAGTTCTTGGATTAGCTTTCAAACTTCGTGATCCTGAGAATTTATTAGGTAAAGGTGAAGAATTAGGAATCACTTGTGCATTGATACCATCAGATACTAAAGGTGTCGTTCTTGGCATGCGTCACGATCCGTTGGGTGTTCCATTTTACAACTGTCCAACTCATGGAAATGATGTTATTGTACCTATTGATGCCATTATTGGCGGAAAGGAGGGGGCCGGAAATGGTTGGAGAATGCTGATGGAATCTCTAGCTGTTGGACGAGGTATTTCTCTGCCTGCGCAAAGCTTAGGTGGCGCTAAAATGGCGACACGTGTTGTCGGTGCTTATGCTATGATCAGAAAGCAATTTGGGTTAAATATTGGCAAATTTGAAGGTATTGAAGAACCAATGGCTCGAATTGGAGGTTACACGTACTTTATGGAGGCAGCTCGGAGATATACTACTGGTGGACTTGATTCAGGAGCAAAACCTGCTGTTGTAACTGCGATTGCTAAATATAACTTCACAGAGTTAATGAGAGAAATCCTCAACGACTCTATGGATATTGTTGGTGGTGCAGGAATTTCGAGAGGACCAAGAAACATATTTGCCAATGCCTATGTTTCACTTCCAATAGCGATTACGGTTGAAGGAGCAAATATTCTAACGAGAACATTGATGATATTCGGACAGGGAGCAATTCGATGCCATCCTTATGCATTGAATGAAATTAAAGCGCTGACTGAAGGTGATGTCAAAGGCTTTGACGAGAACTTCTGGGCACATATTGGTCACGTTGTAAGAAACAAGGCACGTGCCTTTATGTTAAGTATTACTCGGGGAAAATTAGCTAGTTCTCCAGTTGGTGGTCCAGCCTCCAGATACTTTAAGAAATTAGCTTGGACTTCGGCCTCGTTTGCTTTTTTTGCGGATATTGCTCTTGGATCTTATGGCGGAGCTCTTAAAATGAAAGAAAAAATTGCTGGACGATATGCAGATATACTTAGTTATATGTACTTAGCTGCTTCTACACTAAGAAGATTTGAAGCTGAAGGACGAAGAAAAGAAGACGAAGTTTATTTCAAATGGGCAATGGATTATATCTTCTATAGAATTCAAATTGCATTTGAGGGAATTCTAAAGGAAATCAAAGTTCCAGGATTAACATGGGTATTCCGACTAGCAGGAGTTTGGTCCAGGGTAAATCCTATTGGAACTTATCCATCTGATTACCTAGGTCATAAAGTTGCTTCTGCAATGCAAACCGTAGGTGAGCAAAGAGACCGTATTACCGATGGAACCTATATTCCAAAAGATCCAACAGAGGCTGTGGGGCGTTATGAAAATGCACTTAATCTTATTATATCTGCAGGTCCTGTTTATAAAAAAATGTACGTAGCCATGAAGAAACGAGATTTGCCAAAAGCTTCAATGGATAAATTAATTGACCCTGCGTTAGAAAAAGGCATTATAAATAAAGAAGAAGCTGATTTAGCTAGAAAAGCCGAAGATGCAAGAAATGATGCCATTCAAGTAGATGAGTTTACGTTGGAAGAGTACATGTATGAAACTCCAACTGCTCCTATTGGTAAGGGCTTAGAGACGAAAGACGTATCTAAAATAATGTAGTTTAAATGTCCTTAAATTACATTTTAAGCCCTGAAGTATTGGTCTACTTCAGGGCTTTTTATTACCATCCTCCGCTTGCACCACCGCCACCAGAGCCAAATCCACCGCCTCCTGAGAAACCTCCAAATCCACCGCCGCCAGAACCGAATCCACCTCCAGAACCAAATCCGCCACCACGGTTTCTTCCTCCCCCAAACACTTGGCTCCAAAAAAGAGCTTCGACTACTTCTGAAGGGCCAAACGTTCTTCGTCGGTTGCCTTTTCCACCCCGGCCTCCTCTGGTTACAATAAAAATAATAATCACGATAATAATGATGATTACATCGATTGGAATTCCACTTCCATTATTATTTCGAAGTCCTTCAGGGGTGCCTTCGAACTCTCCCGAGGCAAGCTGAATGAGCGCGCTGGTAGCTCGATCTAAACCGCCATAAACATCTTGATTTCTAAAACTAGGGGTTATAATATCATTTAACACTCTATTAGCCATTACATCAGGAATCGCCCCTTCTAATCCATACCCAACTTCAATTCGAATCGCTCGATCTCCCTCTGAAATTAATATCAAGACACCATTATAGCGTTCTCCTTCCCACATACGCCAAGAACTAAATAAGTAGGATGCTACTTCTTCGACGGAGTTTTCCTCTAAACTTTCTAACGTTGCAATAGCAATCACATTCGTAGTAGTATCACGATAATTAATAAGCTTTCGTTCTAGCCTTTCCTCCTCACTAGCAGTGAGCATATCCGCGTAATCGTTAACCATTCCACGCGGAGTGGAAGGCAAGAAATCAAAGCTTTGAGCTATTGATGGAATCGAAATGGCTAGTAAAATAAAGATGGAAAGAACCTTACGCATTTTTGTCCTCCCCATAGCTGATGTCATCTGAGAGTTCGTTCACATCATCTTTCTGATAAGGGAAAAATTCCTTCAATTTTTGTCCAACCATTAAAATGGCATCACGTAATCCACTTTCATAATCATCAGCTTGAAAGTATTTTTTCATAAGTTGAACTTCTTCTTCCCAGAAAGACTGTCCAACTTTTTTATGAATTCCTTCATCGCCCCAAACAGCAAGTTTATGGTCTTTAGTAGCAACATAGATAATCACACCATTTTTTAGCTCAGTCTCATGCATCTTTAATTCTAAAAAAACTTCTTTAGCTCTCGTAATTGCATTTTCAGCCTTGCACTTGGGTTCGATGTGAACTCTGACTTCTCCTGATGTATTCATCTCAGCTTCTTTTATTGCCGAGATAATTGTTTTCTCTTCTAGTTTTGATAAAAATTTAGCCATGTTTACGATGATAGACGTCCGACCAACGACCACTGTTATTCAGCAGTCGTTCGTCATTCATCGTTAAAATTAATTACTAAAATCTACAGTTGGAGCATTTTCAGTGCCTTGATCTGCTTCAAAAAATGCTTTTTTGTCGAAACCACCTAAGGAAGCAAAAATACTAGTAGGAAATTTTCGGATTGAAATGTTGTATTCTCCAGCTACATCGTTGAATCTTTTACGTTCAGTAGAAATTCTGTTTTCTGTTCCCTCAAGCTGAGACTGTAGATCTCTAAAGTTCGCATTAGCTTTTAACTCAGGATACCGTTCAACTGTTACCAATAACCTTGATAGTGCTCCACTTAACTGAGCTTGAGCTTGTTGAAACTGTGCAAGCTTGGCAGGATCGTTGAGATCATCAGCACTAATATTGATCGAAGAAGCATTACTTCTCGCATTGGTTACAGCAGTAAGTGTCTCCTGCTCAAAATTAGCAGCGCCTTTTACAGTATTTACAAGATTAGGTATTAAATCTGCTCTTCGTTGATATTGATTTTCAACTTGAGCCCAAGCAGTGTCTACTTTTACTTCTTTATCGACTAGCTTATTATTTGCGCCAATACCATAAAATACAATAGCGATTACAATTACCAGCCCTATTATTACTTTTCCCTTCATGATTGTGTATTTAGTTGTTTACTTTGTGCTCGCTGTACGAGCCAAAAAGATTTTGGTTCAAATTCATTTAACAATAATCAAAAACTGTTCCATTGTCATTGCTTAACCCAGAATTCATCTATTTTGACTTAGATGATACACTTCTCGATCACAAAAAGGCAGAACAGCATGGACTTGCTGATATTCACCGCCATTTTGCCGAATTTAAATCTATTTCTTTAGATCAATTAATTGATACTTATCATCATATTAATAAAGGTCTGTGGGAAGAATATGGAAGAGGAGAAATAAATCGTCATATCTTGCACCGTCGAAGGTTTGAAGAAACGTTCATCGAACTTGGAATAGAGTCATCTCTATATGAAGAAGCTGGAAAGGTATATATGAACTATTATAGGAATCATTGGGAATGGATTGATGGTGCCAAAGAAGCATATGACAAGATTGCCGAGAAATTACCTGTTGGAATAATAACTAATGGTTTTGCAGAAACTCAGTGGATGAAAATTGATCAATTCGGTTTTAAAGAAACAGCAAGACAGATTGTAATTTCGGAAGAGGTAGGGGTAATGAAACCACATCAGAAAATTTTCGATCACTCAACAGAATTGGTAGGAGTTCCAAGAAATAAGATTCTTTACGTTGGGGATTCTATTACTTCAGATGTGAAAGGGGGGTTAAAAGCAGGATGGAAAGTAGCGTGGTATAAATCTAATCCAACAGAACTTGAGGCCATCTTGCCTGATTTATGTTTTGATAATTTTGAGGCTTTGTTGGAAGCGTTGGGTTTAGATAATTAAAAAGGTTGATAATTTTCCTTCAAAATTTGTCCTATAAGAAGCATTGTTTATATTCCCAATCAACTATAAAAACGCTTCCAAATGAAACACGTCTATTTATTTTCAACACTTGTCCTAAGTTCATTTTTTATATCATGTCAAGCTCAGGAAGAGCCTTGGGTAAATCTTTTTGATGGGAAAACCCTAGACGGGTGGGAACAAATTGGGGGTGTTGCCGAGTATTCGGTCGCGGATGGTGCCGTTTTTGGAACCACAGTTGCAAACACCCCAAACTCTTTTTTAAGAACTTCAGATACGTACTCAGATTTTATTCTAGAGTATGAAGTACTTCTTTCTGCCGAAACCAACTCTGGAGTACAAATCCGAAGTAATAGTATTCCTGAATTTGAAAATGGCAGAACACATGGCTATCAAATAGAAATAGATCCTTCTGATCGGGCTTGGACTGGTGGGATTTATGACGAAGCTCGACGTGGGTGGTTATATCCATTAAGAGACATGCCTGAAGCCAATGCAGCATATAAGCACTTAGAATGGAATAAATTTCGTGTAGAGGCAATAGGTAATACATTTAAAACTTGGGTAAATGGTGTTCCTGTAGCTCATTTGGTTGACGATAGAACTGCAGAAGGTTTCATAGGTTTGCAGGTGCATAGTATTGGGAATCCTGATGATGCTGGGATTACCATTAAGTGGAGAAATATTCGCATAATCACAGAAAATCCTGAAGAATATTCAATGGAAACCCCGATATCAGCTAAAGATAATTACAACGTACTTACATTTAGTCAAGAAGACTGGGGCTGGGAATTATTATATGATGGAGAAACAATGGACAAATGGCGTAGCGCTCGTTCGGATGATTTTCCATATTCAGATGGAGGTACCGGTTGGGATGTAGAAAATGGTATCCTTAAGATTAATGAATCGGGTGGAGCAGAATCTGCTGATGCAGGTGATATCGTAACACGAGAGTTGTTTAGTAATTTTGAGCTTTGGGTTGATTTCAAAGTTACCCCTGGTGCAAATAGCGGAATCAAATATTTTGTAGATGCGAACCTTAATAAAGGAACAGGATCATCTATTGGTTTAGAATATCAAATTCTAGACGATGATCTTCATCCAGATGCAAAACTTGGTGCACAACCAGGAAGTAGAACCGTGGCTTCTCTTTATGATTTAATTAAAGCTGAAAATAAACCAATTCACCCAGTAGGGGAATGGAATCATGCAAGAGTTATTTCTAAAGGAGATCATGTTGAGCACTGGTTGAATGGAAGATTAGTTCTAGAATACAATAGAAACACCCCAGAATTCCAGCAATTAGTTGACGAGAGTAAATATGCTAAATGGCCAGGATTTGGTACTTGGACAGATGGAAATATCCTGCTTCAGGATCACGGAAATGAGGTGCATTTCCGCAATATTTTCATAAAAAAATTGAACTAGCAAAAATTTTTACTTTAAGTTACTCTGAGGATACATAGTCTTCACTCAGTTTTTTTAAAGGATATTAAACCAAAAAAGAATTATGAAAAACCTAGATAGAAAAACCTTTCTTAAAAGAACTACAACTGTTGGAATTGGCGGAGCTATGGCTTTAGGCTTTCCTTCAATTTTGAAAGGAAAACCCAATGAAACTATCAACTTTGCAGTAGTAGGAATTAGAAGCAGAGGAAAAGCACATATTGAAGCTATTCATGAATTAGAAAATGCTAAAATTACTTGGTTTTGTGACGTTGATGATGTGATTATTGACGAAAACAATAAATGGACAATGGATAAGATTGGTTATCTGCCCAAAGTTGAAAAAGACTTTCGAAAATTACTTGAGAAAGATGATGTGGATGTTATTACGATAGCCACTCCCGAGCACTGGCATGCTCCAATGGCGATAATGGCCATGCAAGCTGGTAAGCATGTTTTCTTGGAGAAACCATGTACACATAACCCTCATGAGAATGAATTGTTACTAGCTGTTCAAAAGAAAACTGGAATGCTTTGCCAAATGGGAAATCAACAGCGATCTTCAATTACGTCTGCTCTTGCAATTAAAGAAATTAAGCAAGGAGTTATCGGAAACGTGTACTACGGGAAAGCATGGTATTCGAACCGAAGAGGTTCAATTGGAACAGGGAAAGTTGTAACAGTTCCAAAATCGCTGGATTGGGAATTGTGGCAAGGTCCAGCTCCTAGAGAAGATTATAGAGATAATGTTCATCCATATAATTGGCATTGGTTCAAAAATTGGGGAACAGGTGAAATTCACAATAATGGAACTCATGAAATTGATATTTGTCGTTGGGCTCTTGGGGTGGATTTACCTGTTAAGGCAACTTCAGCAGGTGGTCGATACCATTTTCAGGCTGACGATTGGGAGTTTTATGATACTCAGAATGCTAGTTTCGAATTCGAAGGCGGCAAAATGATTAGCTGGGAAGGTAAGAGTTGCAATGGCTTTTCAATTATGGGAAGAGGAAGAGGGGCCCTTATTCATGGAACAGAGGGAAGCATTTTATTAGATAGAGGAGGGTATTTACTCTATGATCTAGGTGGGAAACTAATAAAAGAAGAAAACGAACCGGTTTATGGAGCTTCAGATACTGGTGATACTCGAGGTTTTGATGGCCTAACTATAAATCACTTTACTAATTTCGCAAATGGGATTAGAAAAGGTGAAGAACTACATGCTCCTATACAGGATGCGAGTAATTCAACTATGCTTTGCCATTATGGGAATATTGCTCAGGAAGTAGGTGGAAGTTTAGAAATTGATCCAAAAACTGGAAAAATACTTAACAATCCTGAAGCAATGAAGCATTGGAAACGAGAATATGCACCAGGCTGGGAACCAAAAATTTAATATCGATGAAAAGAAAAGATTTTATAAGAAGTACTGGGTTAATTGGTACTGCAGCATTGACATCAGGATTTGCGGGCGTCTATCGCTCTAAGAGATTTGATGATATAAATATCGGAGTAATTGGGACCGGAGATCGTGGTACTGGACTTTCGTATTTGCTCAGAGAAATTGATGGCGCTGATGTAACGGCATGTTCCGATATCATTCCATTTCGATTAGAAGATTGTGTAAACAAAGCAACAAATGGAGCGAAGGGATATGAGGATTACCGAAAAATTTTAGATGATAAGAGTATAGATGCTATTATTATTGCAGTTCCTTATGCCCTTCACGATGAAGTTCTTGAAGATGTCTTACAATCAGGAAAGCACATTTATTGCGAAAAAACCATGATTAAAGGAATTCAACCTGCAAAAGATTTGGTAAAACAAGTGAATGATTATGGCTCAATTTTTCAAGTTGGTCATCAATACCATAGTAGTCGTTTGTATCACCGTGCAGTTGAAATTATTCAAAACGGATATCTCGGCCATGTTGAATCGATCGAATGTCAGTGGAATCGGAATGGAGATTGGCGACGTGCAGTTCCAGACCCTAAATGGGAGCGAATGATTAACTGGAGAATGTATCGAGAATATTCAGGAGGATTAACCGCAGAACTATGTTCCCATCAAATTGATTTTTGTAATTGGGTAGCGGGTACAACTCCTACTCATGTTTCGGGGTTTGGTGGTATAGATTATTGGAAAGATGGAAGAGAGACCTATGACAATGTTCATATTATGATGCGATATCCGAACGGTTTGAGTACAAAATTTACTAGTCTGACCACTAATGCTTATGAACGATATCAAATTAAAGTGCAGGGTAAGAAAGGTACATTGGTAATCAATTTTGGTGGTGCAAAAATTTATCTAGAAAATCTTGATGAAGCCCGTGAAACTGGTTTAGTGGATGGAGTTTCTGGTGCAACATCAGAAGCTTGGGAACGAGGCGAAGGAGCTCCAATTACTGTAGTTGATGATATGGATGCTACGAAACAGGCTCTTATTGATTTCAGAGATTCTGTGAATACAGGAAAAAAACCAGATTCAAACGTTGAAACTGGAGCTAATGTCGCAATTCTGGTAAGTATGGCAATTGAAGCAATGGATACAAAGAGTGTAGTAGAATGGAAAGGGTGATTACCTAATTCATTGAGGTTCCTGGGAACACACAAAAATGTTCTATGCTAGCAGCTAGAACTCTGCTAAGACTTAAATCCTGAAGAGCTACTCCTCGAATAATAAGAAATACTCCGAGACTGAAAGCTAGATAAGGAACAAGTTTCCTGATCGAGTTTCTAAGATCTAAAGAAAGAATTGAAGGAGCTAGGTACATGAAAAACATGGCTGGAAACGTGCCAATTCCGAATAAAGTCATATACAACATACTGTGAAATGGAGTTTCTGTAAGTACTGCTGCAGCCAAGCCTGAATACACAAAAGCGCAGGGTAGCAATCCATTTAAAAGTCCCATTCCTAACAAAGCCGTTAAAGAGTTTTTTCTCATTAAAATGCCGTAGTAGATGGTAATGTATTGTTGAAATTTTTTATATGCTTTTGGTCCGTCGTGTTTCTTGAAATATCGATTTAGTATCACACCTAAAACAATAGTAGCACCAAGTAGAATAGATAACCAGCCCTGAAATCCTGAAATCGTAATTTGTGTGCCAAGGAGCCCAAAAAGAAATCCAAAAATTGCATATGTAAGTATTCTACCAGAATTATAAAGGACAGCTCTAAAAGTAAGTCTAGAAATTCTAGAATTGTTTCTAGGAAGAGACATTGCTAAAGGACCGCACATTCCCACACAGTGAAAACTTCCTGCAAAACCCAATACCAATGCAGTCCAAAGTTCCATATTAAATGATAATCACTTTTTCTTCTTGATAGTCCAGATTATCCATTTTCCAAGTAATAGTTAAAACCCACTTACCTTTATCCATCCCTTCCATTGGGATAACATGAGTATTTCCTGCATCAAACTGGATAGCAAGGTTTCTATCTTTAGTAGAATCATTTGGTCGATAAAGGTTAATTACTCCATCGTTTGCCTTCTCCAGTAATTCATCAGGGAAGAAAATCTTTAGAGCGTCTCGTTCTTCATCAAAAAGAATTATAACGGAATGTTCCAATTTTGAGGTCCGTTCTTTACTATCAATCGTGTGTTGATATTCTACACCTTCTTCATAATGGTTATTATTTACCATATAAAAATCGAGGCTAATGAGATAGCTTACAACACTCAGAGTTCCAATAATGAAAAGGGTAATCACAATGAAAATACCTTTTCCCCAGTCTAATTTTTTCATGATGAATGACTTAGGAGTTTTGAGTTGAATATTTATTGTTCATAAAGAATCAAATTTAAAAAGATAATATCTAGGTTTTAATTTTGAGTAAAACTGAGTTCATAACTTAAACCTAGTTGTTAGGTCCTATAAACCCAGTTTTTACGGTTTCAATTTGTTTACCATTAGATAGTACAGCGAATATTAATTCGGTTTGTAAACCGCTTAAATCATCCTTCGAAAGTTGAATCATGAAACGCCCTTCAACAAGGCTTTGCCCTTGAACGGTATTCATTAATCCAAGAGAAACAATTTCTCCAGGTGGTGAAATTAATTCTAAATCGTAGTCAATTTCATCGAAGGTTTTGTTAATGACTTTTATTGAATAAATGTTGCTGTAGCGATTATTTGGCAATTCTTGATAAAGCGTGCCTCTTTCTCGGAGAATGGTAGTTTCAAGATCAGAACGCATTCCCATCAACACAAAGAAAACACTTACAAGTACAAGTAAAACTCCACTATAACCCATAACTCGTGGAGTGATAATTTTACGTTGTTCAGATTGGATGGCATTTTCGGAGGAATAACGAATTAATCCACGTGGTTTATCGATTTTATCCATAATGTCATCGCAAGCATCTATACAAGCTGTACAATGTACACATTCAAGCTGAGTTCCATTTCTAATGTCTATTCCCATTGGGCACACTTGAACACATTGGTAACAATCTATACAATCACCAAAAGATGCGTCTTCACTAAAGCCCAAATCCGCTAAAGTAGCTTTTCTTGTTTCTACCTTTTTACGATCACCAATTTTAGCTCGACTTTCGCCACGCACATAATCGTACATTACATTTATGGAATTATTATCAAGCATTACCGATTGCATTCTTCCATATGGGCAAACAAAGTGGCATACTTGTTCACGCATAAAGGCAAATACTCCGTAAAAAACGCCACTAAAAATAATCATTGAAGAAAGTCCACCTATATGTTGAGAAGGTGGGTCTGTAATCAGTTCAAGCCAAGCGTCTTTTCCAATAATATAGGCCAGAAAGAGATTCGAGATTAGAAATGCCATCGCATAGAAAATGGCGTGTTTACTTCCTTTTTTAAAGATTTTTCTAGCAGTCCATGGGGCATTATTTAGTCGAATTTGACTAGAAGCATCACCTTCAATCCAGTACTCGATTCGACGGAAAACCATTTCCATGAAAATAGTTTGAGGACAAGCCCATCCACAAAAAAGCCGACCAAAGACAGTGGTAAATAATACGATACCAACAATAAATGCGAGCATCCCAAATACAAGAAGATGTAAGTCTTGTGGCCAAAATGCGACTCCAAAGATTACAAACTGACGTTCCAAAATATTGATCATTAACAAAGGATGACCATTTATTTCTATAAATGGTCCCGAGAAAAAGAAAGCAAGCAGTAATAACGCTACAATATTTCTTGCTTTATAATATCTACCACTTGGTTTTTTAGGGTAAATCCAATTTCGGCCACCCTGCTCGTTTACCGTTGCTAGGTGATCTCGAAATGTGTCTTTTTCAATTCTTCGATCTTTGTTTTTAGACATCTTACTATACGCTCTTAATAGAATTTGATAGACTTATAGTTCGATTAATTGAACTATTCTGAATTAGGAATGGTGTGTCATTTAATTTAACTGAAGTTAAATTTCTAGCTTCAATATGAACAGTGTGAACTGTTTTTAAAGAAGAATCTTTATCACCATCTAAAACGAACCCACACTTGTTCTTACATTTTCCTGAACGAGTTTGTTTGAGTTCGTTTATTTTGGGATCAAATTTCAGACACATTTCAATTCCCTAATCAATTGAGCATTCAACAGCACGACTTTCGTCTACTGCTTTAGGATTTGGTGGATTTGTACCTTGAATAGAAGCTATATAACTAATCAAGGCGGTCATATCTTCTTCACGAATAGGGGCGTTACTGCCATATGGCATCATTCCTTTATCCATAAACCCTGATGCAATATTTGTTGCCAAGGCTTCAGCGGAGCATCCATGAATCCAAAATTCGTCAGTAAGATTTGGCCCAACTAAACCTTCGCCAGCATTACCATGACAAGTAAAACAAAGGTTATTGGTACTCATATAAACTTCTTTACCACGAGCTATAGAAGCTTCGTCATTTTGAAATTCCCAAGAAACGGCAACAGAGTTATTGTCGTCACCATTATTAGATCCATATTTTTCGTCTGCTGCAGCCATTTCTAATGCATACTGCTCATGTTGATCAGGAGCTACATCCGTAAATTGATAATAAACCAAGTAGAGAAATCCCCAGCCAATTGTGAAGTAGAATAGCCAAACCCACCAAACGGGCATATGATTGTCAAGTTCACGAATTCCATCATACTCATGATCCATTAGTTTGTCTTTTTCGTCGTCTAGAATGTTCATGATTGTGTTAATTTCTGGTTAATAGTTTCGTCGGAATCTAAAGGAAGATTAGCGGCATCATCCCAGTGGTGCTTTCCTGTTTTCACTAAATAGCTTATCAGTAAAATGAAAAAGGCGAAAAATAGGATGAGTGAAATACTTGGGAAGATTTCAACTCCTTCGATAGTTCTAAGTACTTCTTTATACATGACTAGTTCTCCTTAACGTTTGCGCCCATTCTGCTATCAGATGGTAATCCCTCAAATGGATTATTATTTCCTGAAATATCTACTCCAAGTCGTTGCAGATAAGCAATAAGTGCGATTATTTGTTTTTCTGAGGTGATCTGGATTCCTTCAACTTCTCCAAACCCATTTTCTCGTAAACCAGTTGATATTTCATCAGCTTGGGCTTTTAAATCTCTGATAGCAATTGCATCATAACCTTCTGCGTATGGTACTCCAACAGATCTAAGAGCATTTATTTTACTTGGGATGCTTTTCACATCAGTTTCTTTTTTCAGCAACCACGTATATGCTGGCATAATTGAACCAGGAGAGGTTGAATTTGGATCGTACATATGTCGTAAGTGCCAAGAATCTGGATATTTATTTCCAATTCTGTGTAAATCTGGTCCGGTACGTTTTGATCCCCAAAGGTGTGGGTGATCGTATACAAATTCTCCCGCTTTTGAGTATTCGCCATATCGTTCAGTTTCTGAACGGAAAGGTCGGATCATTTGTGAGTGACAGTTATTACAACCTTCAGCGATGTAAATATCACGACCTGCAACCTCAAGTGGAGTATAAGGTTTCACGCTTTCGATTGTTGGTATGTTCGAATCAATAAGAGCTGTGGGCATATACTCGACAATTCCACCAATTAAAATTGTTACTATAACTATTAGACTTAATTTTAGTGGTCGACCTTCCAATCTACGGTGCCATTTTTCTTCATGATTTTCAGTTTCAGCTATAAGAGCAGGTGCCTGAGCTTCTTCATCCACAATTAAACTTCCGCTCAGTGCAGTTTTTGCTATGTTGTATACACCGAATAATGCACCAACAATAAATAAGCTTCCGCCGAAAGCTCTAAGGGCATACATCGGGATAATTTGAACTACAGTTTCAAGAAAATTCGGATACTGTAAGAAACCTTCTGCTGTAAATTGTTTCCACATTAAGCTTTGCGTGATTCCACCCCAATACATAGGAATTACATAAAAGAGGGCCCCCATTGTGGCAAACCAGAAATGGATATTTGCTAACTTAACGGAATACAGTTTAGTTTTGTAAATTCTTGGTGTTATGTAATAGAGCATCGCGAAGGTGAGACCACCATTCCATAGAAGTGCACCATTATGAACGTGTCCAATGATGTAATCTGAATAATGGGCAATCGCATTTACGTTGGCGATTGAAAGCATAGGACCTTCGAAGGTTACCATACCGTATGCAGTTACACCGACAACGAGAAATTTTAAAACTGGATCTTCACGAACTTTATCCCAAGCCCCACGAAGGGTAAGTAATCCGTTAAGCATACCACCCCAGGAAGGAGCAATCAGCATTAAACTGAATACAGTACCCAAAGCTTGAGCCCAAGTTGGAAGAGCTGTGTATAACAAATGGTGAGGCCCTGCCCATATATAAATAAAGATCAGAGACCAAAAGTGAACAATCGACAATCGATAAGAGAAAATAGGTCGATTCGCAGCTTTTGGGATGAAGTAGTACATAATTCCCAAAAAAGGAGTGGTTAAGAAGAACGCAACCGCGTTATGACCATACCACCATTGAACCAGAGCATCTTGTACTCCAGCATAAACTGGGTAACTTTTTAGTAAGGTAGCAGGAACTTCAAACGAGTTTACAATATGAAGCACCGCAACAGTTAGGAATGTTGCCAAATAAAACCAAATAGCAACGTAGAGATGTTTTTCTCTTCGCTTCATTATGGTCATAATCATATTCACACCAAACACGACCCAAATAATGGTAATTGCTATATCAATGGGCCATTCAAGTTCAGCGTATTCTTTACTAGTAGTAATACCAAAAGGCAGGGTTAATACTGCCGATAGAATGATAAGCTGCCATCCCCAAAAATGTATCTGACTTAGTATTGGGCTCCACATCGAAGCTTTACAAAGCCTTGGTAAAGAGTAATAGACCCCATAAAAAATGGCATTCCCTGCAAAAGCAAAAATCACTGCATTAGTATGAAGAGGTCGCAATCTTCCATAAGAGAGTTCAGGAATGAAGCCTAAGAAATCTGGAAAAATGAGTTTTAGTGCGATAATCAGCCCTACAAGAAAGCCGATAATCCCGAAAGTCATAGCCGCAATCCCGAAATTGCGGACTATCTTGTTGTCGTAATGAAACGTATCAACCGCCATGGTTCTAGTCCGTTTTATTAGTTAGTGTTTTATTGTTTTTTGAAACTGGTTCATCATCAAAAAGCATCCGCATTGAAGGAGTTTGTGGATCATCAAACTGCCCGGATTTAACTGCCCAAAAGAATGCTCCTAAAAAAGTGAGTGCCACAAGTAGGCTAAATGCAATTAAAAGTACGATTACACCCATAATTTTAACCCCATTTTCTTTGCTGTTAATCTTGTTGCTAAAGTGGTAAACGCCATAATTGTAACTGAACTTAATGGCATTAATATCGCTGCTACTAGTGGTGATAGATTTCCTGTAAGTGCAAATCCAAGTCCGGTTACATTGTAGAGCAACGAAATAAAGAAACTGACAATAATAATGTTGAAAGATATTCTGCTGAAGCTTAGAAATTGATCTAATGATCCCAATGAATCCGAATCTATAATTGCATCGCAAGCTGGCGAGAAAGAACTTTTATCATCGGAAACAGCAATTCCAAAATCACTAGCTTTCAATGCACCAGCATCGTTTAATCCATCACCGATCATCACAATATGAGTGTCTTTATTCCTTAAGGAATGTATGAATTCAAGTTTTTGAGTAGGTGATTGATTAAATCTCATTTCTTCCCATCCTTTATATAAACTGAGAAGTGCAGATTTTTCTTTTTCGTTATCTCCAGAAAGCAAGTATTGAGGAAAATCTAGTCCATCGAATTGGAGGAGTAAATTTTTCAATCCTTTTCTGAAGCGTTGCTGAATGCTAAAAAATCCTCTGTAAGAGCCATTTATTGCAATATGAACCTTCGAGCCAGAGTGTAAAACTTCTGATATATCAAACTCTATCCCAGTTAATTTCTCTCTTAAGAAGTCTAACTTTCCGAGGCAAACTTGAACACCTTCTATTGTTGCGATTATACCTTTTCCATGAATTTCCTGAAAAGAATCGGATGTTAAGAGTTCTTTAGTATTAAGATTTTTAAAAATTGTTTTCGAAAGTGGATGAGTTGAAGAATGACAAACAGAAGCAAGGATTTGAGATTCTTTTTTAGAAAGTTTTTCCCCAATAAATTCAATCTTAGACTCATTTGATTCTGTGATCGTCCCTGTTTTATCGAAAACAAAGGTGTTTGTTTTTGAAAGCTCTTCAACTACAGTAAGATTCTTTAGGTAGAAGCCATTTACGGACAGAATATTAACAGTTGAGCCAAGTGTAAAAGGAGTTGAAAGAGCTAACGCACAAGGGCAAGCTACAATTAAAACGGCTGTAAAAATAGTAAATGCTTGCGTGGCTTCAATTTGAAGCCATACAATCAAAGAGATTAGAGCAATCCCGATTACTGAAAAAGTAAAATAAGGACTTATTCGATCTGCAAAAGAAGTTAGGGGTCGTTTATTCTGAGATAATTTAAAAGATTCGTTCGCCCAAAGTTGAGTGAGGTAGCTATGCTCTACTTTTTTAGATACAATTAATTCTCCGGGTTGACCAATTACTTTTCCTCCAGCAAAAACTTGTTCACCTTCTATCAATGTTACTGGCTCTGATTCACCGGTAATAAAACTGTAATCAACCTGAAGGTGGTCGGTTGTATTTATCGAATCAGCCGGAATTAATTCTTGATTTCGAATTAAAATATGATCCCCAATTTCAATTCGATTAACAGGAATGGATAGCTCTCCACCTTTAGTAATTTTTAAGACAGAAATGGGAAGGTAAGATTTATAATCACGATCGAATGAAAGACGATCGAAGGTCTTTTTTTGGACTACCTTTCCAATCAAAAGAAAAAAGATAAAGCCCGTAAAAGAATCAAAATAACCAGCTCCGGTTCCGCTTAATATTTCATAAAGACTCCGGCCGAAAAGAGCTAACATTCCAATCGATATCGGTACATCTAAATTGATTCCTTTTTGATTTAATGCAGCCCAAGCAGATTTTATGTAATCAATTCCACTGAAAAATAGAACTGGAAGAGCTAGAATAATATTTAGCGTTCCAAAGAAATACTTAAACATTACTGAAGAGTCTGATTGATCAATGTTCAAATATTCAGGAAAGCTGAACAACATGATGTTCCCAAAACAAAAGCCAGCAACGCCGAGTTTAAGCCAAAGGTTTCTCTCAATAGAGTGGGCTTTCTTCTCATTTAGCTGTTCAAGCTTTAAACTAGGCTCATACCCAATAGTGGTAAGTAACTCGACCAAAGCCCGAAGTGAAGTTTTAGAGTCATCAAAAACAACGGTAACGGTTCTTTTAAGAAAATTAACGGTACCCCTTAAAACACCTTGGTCTATATTTTGAAGATTTTCAAGTAACCAAACACAAGAAGTACAATGAATATTTGGGATAAAGAAAGTGACAGAAACAGTATTGCCTTTCTTAAAATCAACCAACTTATGCTGAACCTCTAGATCTAAAAGGTAATCAAATCGCTTTCTTTCTAAGTTCGCTTTTACGGTATTTCCTGCACGGTTATCAAGGTTATAATAGTTACATAGGTTATTCTCGTCCAGAATTTGGTACACCGTTCGACAACCTTCACAGCAAAAAACTTTATCATCAGTACTTATGGAATAGTCACTACAATCCTCTCCACAGTGATAACATTGATTTTTTTCTATGAGGGAATTTTTATGCACTAGTTAATGGCTCCACTAGTAAATGAAAGACGTTTATTAAACCAAGCTTGAGTCATAAGTCTTTCTGCATCTGCGAAAGAAGTAGCTTCGAGCCAGACTTTTATTTCACTTCTTTTCGCTGACCAAAAACTATGGAAAGGGCAGGGCTCAATGTGACCACAGCCATCAATACCCATAAAACAAGTAGTGAAAAAAGTTTCTCCATCAATTGCCGCAATTACATCATAAACCGAAATATTTTCTAATTCCTTAGCCAGAAAAACTCCACCTTTTAAGCCTCTCTGAGATTTTAGAATACCAGGCGCTTTTAATTTTGCAAGAATCTGAGACAGATAAGCAGCGGGGCAATTCAAGGAACGAGAAAGTTCAGCCGCAGAAATAACATCATTGGGATGTTTAGAAATCGCGATAATAGCAGAAATCGCGTATTGAGCACCTTGGGAGACTAGTTTCATGAACCTCTATTTAATTCTAATATTCATATTCGAATATTGATATTAGATTTTAAGAATCTTCTAAAATAAAATCAATCAAAGAAAAATTTATTTTAAATATTGAAGAGTACGAGACTGGAAATTTAAAAATTTTACTAAAGTGTAATTCCCGAATTTTTTATTCAACTAACAGTGTGAATATTAATCGAAAGAAAGACTTTAGTATGATTGCAAAATTAATGAGACTCAAGACTATTTCTCCAAAAAGACTTAATGAAAAACTGGGTGAGAAAAATCTATTTATTTATGATTTGAATTCAATTCAAAGCTATCAGTTAGCTCATGTTCCAGGAGCTGTTCACGCAAATCAAGAGACATTTTCTAGAAAGGATTTGCCGGATAATAAAGACGCAGAGCTAATTTTTTACTGTTCAAATCCTTTGTGTAGAAAAGCACCAAATGCAGCGAAGTTGGCGATAAAATCTGGTTACGATAATGCACAGGTGTTAATGGCGGGAATAAGTGGTTGGGCAAATAAAAAAATGCCAGTCGAGTCTTTGTAGAATTATTCCACCTTGGGGTGGGATAGATTCGTACACTTTGTGTATGGAATCAGAGAGAGGACAGAGTAAGTATTAAGTTTGGAGCCAACAATGTCCTACCTCTGAAATCCTGTAAGCATGATTTCTATCTTCTCCCGAAGGGAGGCAATCCTTTATTTTATCCACAATTTCTGTGGAAAACATCTTCCTCATTTTTTTGAAAATCATCGTACCTTTACGCTTCTCTGAATTCCAACTCACAACTTGAAGTATTCATGTCCCAAGAACCAGAAGTAACTCTCGAACTCGCCTTCGATCACGGATTAAACGAAGAAGAATTTGAAATGATTAAAACTCGACTTGGTCGAGTACCTACATTTACAGAACTTGGTGTTTACTCTGTAATGTGGAGCGAGCATTGCTCCTATAAGAACTCAATTATTGAATTAAAAAAATTACCTCGTGAAGGCGAACATTTACTGGTGGCGGCTGGAGAAGAAAATGCAGGCCTTGTAGATATTGGGGATGGTCTTGGGTGTGCTTTCAAGATCGAGAGCCATAATCATCCCTCTGCAGTAGAGCCTTATCAAGGAGCAGCAACTGGTGTTGGAGGGATTCACCGTGATATTTTTACAATGGGCGCACGCCCTATTGCAAGCCTAAACTCTCTTCGTTTTGGAAGCATGGACAATCCTAATGTTAGATTTTTGTTGGATGGAGTAGTGCGTGGAATTGGAGATTATGGAAACTCGTTTGGTGTACCAGTTATCGCAGGGGAAGTCTATTTTGATGAAAGCTATGAAGGAAATCCACTAGTTAATGCAATGAGTATTGGCTTAGTTGAAGCTGGAAAAACTGTTTCAGCAATTGCAGAAGGAATTGGAAATCCTGTTTTAATAGTTGGTGCGAGTACAGGTAGAGATGGTATTCATGGTGCTACTTTTGCTTCTACTGAAATAACTGAAGAAAGTGAAGCCAAAAAGACAAGTGTTCAGGTTGGTGATCCATTTACTGAAAAATTATTACTTGAGGCTAGCCTAGAAGTTCTACAAACAGGTGCAGTAGTTGGAATGCAGGATATGGGTGCGGCTGGTATTGCCTGTTCTACTAGCGAAATGACAGCAAAAGGTGGGCAAGGATTATTAGTAGATTTAGATAAAGTGCCGGCACGTGAAGATGGAATGTCGGCGTATGAACTTCTTCTTTCAGAAAGTCAGGAGCGGATGCTTATAGTTGCCAAGAAAGGAAGAGAACAAGAAGTTATTGATGTTTACGAAAAGTGGGATCTACATGGAGTAGTTATTGGAGAAGTTGTTGAAGGGGATAAAGTTACCTATATAAAAAATGGAGAAGTTCAAGCGCAGATACCAGCAGAACATTTAGTACTTGGTGGAGGTGCACCTCAATATATTCGCGAAACTAAGAAACCAACGTACCTCGAACAAACTCAAAATTTTGATATCAATTCCTTAGATCATCCTGATGATCATATCGCAACAATTAAAACGCTATTAAACTCTCCGAATATTGCTTCTAAGAAGTGGGTTCATGAACAATACGATACTTCGGTACGAACAAATACTGTAACACCTCCAGGAGCCTCAGATTCAGGCGTAATTCGCATCAAAGGCACAAAGCGCGGATTGGTAGCTAAAACGGATTGTAACGGGCGCTACGTGTATTTAAATCCTCGAAGAGGTGGACAGATTGCTGTGGTTGAATCTGCACGAAATGTGGTTTGTTCTGGTGGAAGACCTCTCGCTATTACAAACTGTCTGAATTTCGGAAATCCATATAAGCCAGAAGTGTATTGGACATTCAAAGAAGCACTTGGCGGAATGGGTGATGCTTGTAAAGCACTAAACACTCCAGTAACAGGTGGAAATGTGAGTTTTTATAATGAAAATCCTAACGCTGCAATTTTTCCATCGCCAATTATTGGAATGCTTGGATTGATTGAAGACGTAGAAAAACACACAACTACACCAGACTTCAAAAATGAAGGAGATGTTGTTATCTATATTGGTGCAGAAAGAAAGGGATTAGGGGGAACAGAGTATTTGAAAGTTATTCACGGTCTTACAACAGGTGATGCTCCAGAATTGGATATACCTTTTGAAGTTAAATTGCAGGAATCTTTACTTAGTGCAATCAAAGCAGGGTTGATAACAGCAGCGCATGATATTTCTGACGGAGGGTTGGCTATCTCTCTTGCTGAAATGGCTATTTATGGTGGAAAAGGAGCCAATTTAATACTCGAAGAAATTTCAGGTCAAACACTTGAAATTCTTTTTAGTGAAGCTCAGTCAGGAGTATTAATCACTGTTGATGCAGATCATTTACCAAATACACTTTCTCATTTTGCAAATGCAGGAGTTCCAACTCATGTGCTTGGTAATGTGAAAGGAACTAAGCTAAACTTAGAAGGAATTGGAGAACTAGATGTTGCAGAGATGAAAGAAATTTATGAAGGAGTTATACCAAAAGCGATGGATGTTTAGGATACTCTTTTCGCTCGAAATGACAACCCGGTTGTCATCCTGTCCGTCAGCTGACGGATCAGGATCTGCAAAGGAAAAAACCTCATTCAACTCAACGCTAGGTCAACGAATCACTTCCCACAGATGCTGAGTCAAGCTCAGCATGACAACGCAAAAAGAAATAGCTGAGTAGGTTTGTCTCCCCTTGGGGGGAGACAGAAATCAAACTTTTTTGATTTCAGAGGGAGGATCTTAGCGGCAATTACCGAAAGTGTTGGAACGAATTTCTACTCTCTTCGCATTTATCCGTGTGACTATTCATCAAGAAAGACATACAGAAAATGAAAGGAAAAGTAGTACTCATCGTAGGTGGTTCAGGCGGAATTGGATCAGCAACAGCAAAGGAATTAGCATCGCAAGGTGCAAAAGTTGTACTCGCAGCTCGGAATAAATCAAAAGCCGAAGAAATAGCGAAAGAAATCAACGAGCGAGGAGGGGATGCCTACGCAATTGATGTAGAAGTAACCAATTTGACATCCGTTCAAAATATGGCGCAAGAAGTGGAATCTAGCCTCGGAAAGATTGATGTGTTAGTGAATGCATTTGGTCAGGGACTTATTCAGCCTTTTAAAGAAATCAGCCCACAAGATGCGAAAGAAATCATAGATGTGAATGTTTACGGGACGTTTTTAGTAACACAAACCGTGCTCAAGCACATGAAAGAAGATGAATCTACAAACGTGATTATGTTCCCTGGAACAATGGGTAAATACGTAATGAAGAACTCGTCGGTGTATGCGGCATCAAAATTTGCAATACAGGGATTTACCAAAGCTTTGATCGAAGAACTCAAAAGAGATAAAGTGAAATTCACTTTGTTCTATCTCGGTGGAGTGGATACTCCTTTTTGGGATGATGAAAGAGTTGGAATGCGCGTTAAAAAAGAAATGATGCTTAGTCCAAAGGATGTTGCACGGTCAGTATTATCAGCAGTAATGGCTCCCGGATCTGCAGTAGTTAACGAAATTGTTATGCAGCCCGAGAGTCATCAATTAGTTTAATTAGCTGGCAACAGGGCATTTCTCGAGGCTAATTTTATAAGCCTTTTCAAGAATATCCAAGCCTTCATCAATATGAGCTGTAGTAACAGTTAATGGAGGCCTGAATCGCACCGTTCTATCTCCGCATGCAAGAATCATCAGCCCATTTTCTACACAGTTATTTATTACAGCATTTCTGGAATGTGAATCTGGTAAATCAATTGCACAAAATAAGCCCTTACCTCTAGGGTTAAAAAGGTGTTCGTGTTGGTCTGCAAAAGCCTCAAGTCTGGTTTGTAGATAATTCCCAACCTTAGCAGCGTTCTCAACAAGATTGTCTTCTTCAATAATATTCAAAATTCGTCCAAACCGAACCATATCAACTAAATTTCCACCCCAAGTGGAGTTAATTCTAGAGGAAACATTGAAACAGTTTGTTTCAACTTCGTCGACTCTTGGTCCTGCAAGAATTCCACAAACTTGTGCTTTTTTCCCAAATGAAATGATATCAGGTTGTACATAATGTTCATGAGCCCAGAACTTGCCTGTCATTCCAACTCCAGTTTGTACCTCATCATAAACAAGTAGCGCTTCATATTTATCCGCTAATTGTCGTAATGCTTCATGAAATTGTACGCGGAAATGACGATCACCACCTTCACCTTGTATAGGTTCTATCAAAATACAAGCGATATCGTCTTTATATGTTTTGAAGTACTGTTCTGCTTGAGCAATAGCCATATACTCCTGCTTTTTAACTTCAGCTATTCGGTCAGGAGTGGAAGGAAATTCCATCGCTGGACTTATTACCCTAGGCCAATCAAATTTTGGAAAATACTTAACTTTATTAGGAACAGTGTTGGTTACCGATAAGGTATAACCGGAACGACCATGAAAGGCTTTTTCAAAATGAAGGACTTTATGACCTTTTTCCTCACGATACCCTTTTTGGAAATTCTTTTGAACCTTCCAATCGAAAGCAACCTTCATTGCATTCTCAACTGCAAGCGCACCACCTGATATAAAGAAGGAATGAGGAAGATGATCTGGAACGGCAACTCTACTAAAAGAATCTACAAACTCAGCTAGTTCTTCAGTATAAATATCAGAATTTGAAGGTTTGTTGATAGCTACACGTCCAAGTTTAGCTACGAAATCGGCATCTTGAGCTATTTTAGGATGATTCATCCCCAGAGGATTTGAAGCAAAAAAAGTAAAAAAATCTAGGTATCTCTTTTTATGCTTAGAGTCATATAAATAAGCACCCTCACTTTTGTTGAGGTCAAGTACGATATCGTACCCATCGGTAAGTAGATGCTTGCTTAAAATTGATCGAACATTATCGGGAGAAACAGACTTCGTTTTTGGCATAAATTTCTTGAAATGGGGTGTAAAAATTTTTCTTAAAGCTAGTGAATCCTTTAAATCGTCTCAATAGCGTTTAAACTTCATAGGACTATTTTGCTGTGTTATTACCTATACCTTAAGAGCGAGAAAAATTATTGAATGGTTTGAAAGGGCTTTTTTGAGTTATAAAAGACATTTTTGATTTAATTATACCAGAGATTTAAGAATACCAAGAAAACTATTGATTATTGATCGATTAACCCTCGAATGATTCTAAGGTTGTCTTGATAATACCAACACACTCTAACAGCTCTTCTTCAGTCATTACAAGAGGAGGAGCAAAGCGAATAATATTACCATGAGTAGGTTTAGCTAATAATCCATTGTCCTTAAGAGAAACGCAAAACCTCCATGCAGTATCGCTGTCTGGACTATCATTAATAACTACAGCGTTTAGAAGTCCTTTTCCTCTAACTTTAACAAATAAGTCAAACTCCTCAGCTAATTCATTTATTTTTGAACGGAACAACTCCCCAAGTTTCCTAGCATTTTGAGCAAGATGTTCTTCATTAACAACATCCAAGGCAGCTATTGCAACTTTACACGCTACTGGATTTCCACCATAAGTAGATCCATGTTGTCCTGGTTTGATTACATCCATAATTTCATTATTTGCAAGAACTGCAGATACAGGATATGAACCACCTGAGAGAGCCTTTCCTAAAATTAAAATATCAGGTTTAGTGTATGTTGATTGTTGCTCGCAATGGCCAGAACATGTGCAATCACCACAAACAGCGAGTAAAGCTCCAGTACGAGCAATACCAGTTTGAATTTCATCGGCAATAAAAAGTACATTATTCTCTTTACAGAGAGTTTGTGCATTAGATAGAAAATCTTCATCTGGTACTACAACTCCAGCTTCTCCTTGAATAGGTTCAACCAAAAAACCAGCCACATTAGGTTTAGATAAAGCTCGTTTAAGAGCGTCTAAATCATTGTAAGGAATTTTGATAAATCCAGGTGTATATGGACCAAAATTTTTCTTAGCGTCAGGATCATTTGAGAAAGAAATAACAGTTGTAGTTCTTCCATGGAAATTGTTTTCACATACTATAATTTGAGCGTCATTTTCAGAAATCCCTTTCTTTTCATAGGCCCATTTCCTACAAATCTTGATAGCTGTTTCAACTCCCTCTGCACCCGTATTCATAGGTAATACTTTCTCGAAGCCAAAATATTTTGTTATATAGCGCTCATACTCACCTAATATATTATTGTAAAAAGCTCGGGAGGTAAGAGCTAAAGTTGAAGCCTGATCGATAAGCGCTTGTGTAATTTTTGGGTGGCAATGTCCTTGATTTACAGCTGAATATGCTGAGAGAAAATCGAAATATTTATTTCCTTCTGGGTCCCAGACATATACACGTTCTCCTTTTGCCAAAACTACCGGGAGTGGGTGGTAATTATGTGCACCATATTCATTTTCTAACTCAATTGCTTTTTCAGATGATATCATAAAATTCCTAAATAAATTTTTACTAAAAATAGGAAAAGCTTTATAGAAGTAATCGTGAAAAAAAGAAAAATTGAGGTTGATGTTGGGTGCTTAAAACTTGTATCTTTGTATTCTAAATCGCGGGGTGGAGCAGCTGGTAGCTCGTCGGGCTCATAACCCGAAGGTCGCAGGTTCGAATCCTGTCCCCGCCACTATTAAAAGCCCTCTTTTAGAGGGCTTTTTTATTTTGGGTACAACATAGGTACAACAAAACGTCTTTTTAACAGGTCTCACAATGGTGAGAAGGGGTTTCAGTTTTATTTTGTTTATCAGAGGGGTTAAAAAAAGAAGAGAAAGATTGTTTATCAGAATATCTACTCTGAATACGGATAGCATTTCCAATAGCGATTAACGCTACACCCACATCAGCAAATATAGCTTCCCACATGGTTGCTATTCCAAAAGCTGCAAGGATCATAACTAATATCTTAATCCCCAAGGCAAAACTTATATTTTGCCATACGATACGGTGGGTAAACTTTGATATGTCTATTGCAAGTGGAATTTTAGAAGGCTGATCAGTTTGTATCACAACATCAGCGGTTTCTATTGTTGCATCAGAACCAATTCCTCCCATAGCAATACCAACGTCTGCTAATGTAATAACCGGTGCGTCATTAACCCCATCACCAATAAAGCCGACAATATTTCTCTCTCCAAGAGCTTTCTCAACATATCGGTATTTTTCATCAGGAAGTAATCCGCCTTGTGCTTCATTGATGCCAAGTTTCTCTGCTACAAATGAAACGACTCTACTATTATCGCCCGATAACATAACCAGTCGCTCGAGACCTTTTTCTTTAAGGAGTGCAATAGTTTGATTGCTATCTTCTTTAATCTGGTCAGCGATACTAATAGTTCCAACATGTTTTCCATCAATTGCTATATGCACGTATGTATAAGGGTCGGAATATTTTTCACTCTCTTGGATGGATATTTGATTGACTTTCAATAAATCCAGATTCCCGATAAGTATTTCTTTGCCATCAATTTTTCCTTTTAGTCCTTTTCCTGAAATCTCTTGTTGCTCAGTCACATCGTATAAGGATTCATCACCATTAAATGCAATGATAGCTTTACCAATTGGATGAGTAGATTGCTTTTCTAATGATGCTGCATAAGCAATGAGTTCTGCTTCAGACAAACTGCTATGAGATTGTACATTTTGAACTTCAAATGAACCTTCAGTTAAGGTGCCAGTTTTATCCATGAAAAGTATATTCATCTTCCTTAGCTGATCCAGAAAATCTGATCCTTTTAACAAAATTCCGTTACTTGATGCAGCTCCAATTCCACCAAAATATCCCAATGGAATTGAAATAACCAATCCACAAGGGCACGACACAACTAAAAATATAAGTGCTCTGTAGAACCATTCTTGGAAGACATAGTCATTGACTACAAAGTAAGGTATGAATGTAAGAGCAATGGCAAGCCACACAACTATTGGGGTGTATATCTTGGCAAATTTAGTCATAAACCGCTGTGTCGGGGCTTTGCGCTTGGACGCTTCTTGAACCATTGTAAGAATGCCCGATAACTTAGTATCTTTAAATGCACTCGTAACTTTTATTCGCACAAGCTTGTCTTGATTGATTGAGCCTGCCCATATCTCTTCTCCGACTCCTTTATTAATTGGTTTTGACTCTCCTGTCAGAGCAGCCGTATTAAATGAGCTACTCTCAGTTAGTAGTTCTCCATCAAGCGGAACTTTTTCTCCCGGACGAACTAAGATAATTTCACCGATTTCTACCTCAGAAGGATGTATCTGAACAGTTTCTCCCTCTCTCTCAACGGTGGCTATCTCTGGTTGTTGATCAATTAATCCCTTTATCGAGCTTCTTGCTTTATGAACAGCACCATGTTGTGCATATTCACCAATCGTGTAGAACAACATAACGGCAACACCTTCAGCGTATTCACCAATTGCAAAGGCTCCAACTGTGGCAATTCCCATCAGAAAGAATTCACTAAAGAAGGTTCCGTTTTTAATGGAATTAAATGCCTTGCCCCAGACAGGGCCACCGACTGCCAAATAAGACACTCCATAAAGTAGTAGATATAAATATTTACTTCCCTCGAATGTGGTGAAATGTTCCACAAAGAGAGCACTAACCAAAGCAATAATACTTATAAAAGCTTCCTTGTATTTCCTTATAAGAGAAATCATGATTTGTTCTCTCTATCATGGAGCCATTCCCATGCACCATCTGCATTTTCAATCTCAAAAAATTTCATATTGTCTTTTGTCAATGCACTTAGAAGACGAGTTCCCCATTTTTGCCATTTAGATTCTCCCACAATGGCAATACGATCAAACTTGACGATGAATTTGGCATCAAGTTTTAAATCTTTCCAAAATGAGTCCACATCCTTCCAGCCTTTAAATTTCTCTAAAATCATTAACAATTTAGGCTTTGAGTTCGAGCCAGTAAAATCCTTGAGTGCTGGTTCTAACTTATCAAAGTCCTGCTTGTTCAAAGCACCAGATGCTTTAATGGCAAGAATGCCTCTCTCTTCGTGTGTCTCAATACCAATCATATTAGTTTCCCTTATTGATCAATTTTGAATAATAATATGATAATTTTTGTCTGATTAATTGCAGATTTGTGTAAATCTCGTGCAGGATTTTGTTAGATTTTATCTATTGAAACTCTTTTGTTCTCCTTGACCTCTTTAAAATGAGAGGGGGATAACCCGGTTTCCTTTTTGAATTGTCGTGAAAAATGCTGTTGGCTACTGTAACCCAATTCATAGGCAATTTCAGTCAGGTTCTGCTCTCCATACACGATAAGTTCTTTTGCCCGTTCAACCTTTTGGAGGATGTAATACCGCTCAATAGATTTCCCCTCCACGTTGGAAAATAACCTGCTTAAATACTGATACTCTTTATTTAATTGAGAGGATAGATACTCTGACAACTTACCGTTCAATTCCTTATTGGTACGCACCAATTGAATGATAAGCTGTTTGATCTGTTCGACCAATTTACTACCCTGGTTGTTTATAATCTCAAAGCCATTGGTGTTGACGACTTTAATAAGCCGTTGATATTCAACATCAGTAATCGGTTCAGCCAGTGTTAACTCTCCTAACTCAATCTTTTTGACCTTAAAATCAGCAGATAATAATTTCTCTTCCAATACCTCTGCACAATGGCTACACACCATGTTTTTTATGTGAAAATGCTGTTGTTTCATGTTGTGTGATTATCTTCTATGAGTGATGATGTCTCTTTATTCAGTTCAACTTCTATGGTGCTGTGACTAAATTTATAGGGCTTTAATAACTCTCTAATTGATTTTTTTGCTTTAATAATCTCTGAGTAGGTCGAAACATTTTTTAAAATCAGGTGTGCAGTCAACACATGTTTTTCTCCATCTAACGACCAAAGATGCAGATGCTTTGTCTCAGCAACAAAGTCGTTGCTCAGAAATTTCTCATCCAGTTCTTCAACGCTAACTTCATCGGGGCTGCCTTGTAGAAAGACATACAACGTATCTTTCAATCGTTTGAGCACGTTCCACAATATATAAGCAGTTATGAAGAGTGATAGAGCAGGGTCTAAATAATGAATGTCTTTAAACATCAATATAATTGAGACGACCAATACAGCTGACCAACCAAGTACATCTTCCAACAAGTGCCACGAAATAACCTTTTCATTCAGTGTTTTCCCATGGCTTACTTTCCACGCGGCATACCCATTTACCACAACGCCTATAATGGCAAAAATCAGCATGCCTTGAGCATCGGTATGTTCTGGTGTAATGATACGAGCAACCGCTTCATTAATAACGAATATGGAGCCTGCTATTAAAACGAGGCTATTAACCAAAGCGCCAAGCAACGAAAATCGAGTGTAACCAAAGGTAAAAGAGCGATTGGAGCCCTGTTTAGATTTATGGTCTAAATACCATGACAATCCTAAAGACATACTGTCTCCAAGATCATGCAAAGCATCAGAAATGATGGCAACACTATTAACGTATAATCCTCCAATAAACTCTAAAATTGTAAAAACAATATTGAGGAAGAAGGCAATTTTAATGTTGCCACTACTTTTGCTGTGGTCGTGAGAATGACCCATATTTTTTGCGTCTTAAATTTAAAGTTAATGTGCGTGAGAAGTTTCACTCTTCTTCATTTCAGAAATCAAATAGTAGGCATTGTTCAGCGCAACTAACTGATTTGATGGCAGTGGGTTTAAAAGTTTAACCTCAACCCATTCACCTTCTTTTAGACCTGTTTTAATTTCAAATGGTGTGAACTCCCATTCCGTTTCACCATTTTCTTGGTGTTTTTCAGCCAAAAAGATAAGTGATTTCCCTTCTTCTTCTATGATGGCTGACTCTGGTAATGCAAGTGTTTTATCCTCAGAGGTTAGAATCTTGCCGTTGATATACATGCCTGGAATAAGATGATCTCTTTTTTGGTCGATCTCTGCATGGACATGAACTGCTTTTGGGTTTTGCTCAAACTTTTTGCCAACAGAATAGATTTTACCTGTCAATATCTCTTCAGGTCGTGCTTGGACAGAAAAAGCAACTTTTTGACCATTTTGGATTTTATGGACATCCTTTTCGAAGACCATAAAGTCAGCATGAATATGATCGTTGTTGATAATCTCAAACAGTTCGGTCTGTGGATCGACGTACTGTCCAATTTGTACGCCAACACTTTCAATAAAACCATCAATTGGTGAGACCACAGGAACAGTCTCATAAATATCACCAGAGCGGACTTTCTCTACATTAAGATTGAGCTGTCTTAGTTGTGCCTCATAGCCTTTAACTTCTGCCATGGTCGCTTTATAATCAGCTTCAATTTGCTGGAACATCTGACCCGATCCAACCTCTTCTTTATAGAGCCTTTTTTGTCGTTCATACTCTTTCTCTAAGTACTGCATCTGCTTATATGCACGGACATAATCAGTTTGAACTTTAGACAAATTAGGATGTGCAATATTTGCTAATACTTGACCCTTTTTGACCTCTTCGCCCTCTATGACATCTATGCCTGTAATATTAGCGCCTAAGATTGCGGTAACACTTGCTTCATACTGAGGAGGAACCTCCAACTGACCGTTGACTTTCACTATATCTGAAAGAGACTGGGTTGGAATGGAACCGACCTTCAGCTCAAGACTATTAAATTTAAGCTCTGACAGATGAAGTGCTTTAGGCTCTTCAACTTCTGTTGAAGCAGAGGCCTCTTGGTGAATTTCTTCTCCATGTCCATGGTCATCATGATTATCAGGCGAATTATCACACGCTGAGACAATAGATAATGAGAGGACTAATAGTAAAATATGGATTTTTTGTTTCGTCATAATATTTCCAATCTGATGTTTAATTTGAATTTCTTAAGTAGAACTCAAGCTGAAAGCGATGGTTGAGGTAATTACCAAAAGCATTCCAAGACTCAACCTCTATAGCGATTGCATCCCGCATATTTTGAAGGAACTTTACATAGTCAATCGCACCTTCCTTATATGCTGTTACGGCACCTTTTCGTTGTTCTTTTGCGAGAGGAAGAGCTTCTTTTTGGTAGTATTCCCATGAACTCAACCACTTCTGGTATTGCTCTTGTGCAGACCTAAAATCAGCATTGAGCTTACGTTCTGCCTCAAACAAATTTTGTTCGGCAATATCTTGCTGTATTTTTGCGGATTGTGTCTGTCCTACCTCTGACCAAAATGTGAGAGGAATTTTGATTCCAATTTGATATTTATAGAATCCTGACTGTCCGGCGATTTCTTGACGACCATACTCAGCATTAAACTTTGGTAGATATTGACTTCTTTTTTCTTTTGTTACAGCTTCAGCAACGGACAACCGCTGTTCGTAGAGATCTATCACCGGATGATCTGATAACAAAAGCTCTGAGTAAACAAGGGGCTGATTAAAATCTTCAGGTAAATCTGTAACAGATGTTAGTTTTGTTTCACCGCTAAACCACCTATTAAATGTCTCAATTGCTGATAGGTAATCTCTGTAAGCTTGTTCTTTACGGTTACGTATTCTGTTAGCTTGATTCAGAGTTGCCAGATACTCAAGCTTTGAACTGGCTTGAGTTTCTAATCGTAAATCTGCTGCTTTTACAATATCTTTAAATTGCTCATCAAGTTTCTCAAGCACCTTGAAAATTTTATAGGACGTGTAAACTGAAACCCAATTCTGACGCACAGCGAGCTCAATTTCAGCCTCAGACAGATCAAGTTTTTTTTCAGCAAGAATAGTTTTTTGAGACTGTAGGTTCAGCCTTGGAGCTACACTAAATATATCAAACTCTTGTCTAATACCGATTTGAGTTTTAACGCCACTAGACCCATTCCCGACTTCTTCTTCTCCTGTAAATAGCTCTGTATCTCCTAATTCCCATGCTGTTTTTTTAAGAGATTTCTGACCCTCTATTTCAAGCAATCCGGCTTTTATAGTTGGATAGTCACTTAATGCCCTTTCAACAGCTTGTTCTATTGATATGGCTTGTAGGGAACTGGGGTTAGGTTGAGCAATGGTTGGTGAAGAGAGTGCCATCAATCCAATGATTAACCCTAAAGGAATAAAACTATTTATTGATGGTGACTTAACACTTTCCTTCTTTTTCTTGCGCTCTTCAATCATGGAATAAAGCACTGGTAGTACAACAAGTGTTAACAGTGTGGCACTAATAAGCCCTCCAATAACAACGGTAGCAAGAGGTCTTTGAACTTCAGCCCCCGCACTGGCTGAAAACGCCATAGGTGTAAAGCCCATAATAGCTGCGGTAGCCGTGAGCAATATTGGTCTTAGGCGTTCTTTTGTTCCAATCATTATACGTTCTTTGATATCCATAACTTCCTCTTCTTCTTTAAGTGAATTAAAGCGGCTTATTAGAACCAATCCGTTTAAGACCGCAACGCCGAATAAGACAATAAAACCGACACCTGCCGATATACTGAATGACATATCTCTCAGGGCGAGTAGGAACACGCCTCCGATTGATGCTAAAGGAATGGCGAGATAAATCATCACAGCTTGAGAGACCGAATTCAGTGCAAAATAGAGCAGGATGAAAATCAAAAAGAGAGCTATGGGAACAACCACGCCTAAACGACTTTTAGCTCGTTGCAGATTTTCAAACTCTCCACCATAAGTGATGTAATACCCGGGAGGCAATCCTAACTGGGCATCAAGCTTTTGTTGAATATCAGTTACCACTGATTCAACATCACGCCCACGGGTGTTAAGTCCTACATAGGTTCGTCGGAAAGTATTGTCCCGTGAGATTTGCATTGGTCCCGGCTGATAATCAATAGTTGCAACTTCTTTAATTGGAACCTGAGAGCCATTAGGAAGGTCTATGTAGAGAGATTTTAAATTCTCAATGCTTTGACGATGTTCTTCATCAAATCGAACTACGAGATCAAAGCGTTTCTCGCCCTCAAAGACTATCCCTGCAACACCACCTGCAAAAGCAGAACTGACATATTCATTGAGTTTTTGAATATCTAATCCATATTGAGCAATTTTACGGCGATCATATTGAACGGTCATCTGTGGCAAGCCAGAAATTCTCTCAGGAGAGACGTCTCCAACCCCCTCAACAGTTTCAGCAATCTCTGCTATTTCTTGAGCTTTTTCTTCAAGTATAGATAGATCTTCTCCGTATAGTTTAATAGCCACATCTTCTCGAACACCCGTCAAAAGCTCATTAAAGCGTAACTCAACAGGCTGACTAAAGACCAAATTAACTCCTGTCATCTGCCTGTTTAAAGTCTGCTTGATCTGTTCAATAAGCTCTTCTTTTGAGTTGACCGTTGTCCACTTGGCTTTGTCTTTTTCCAATACAATCGCCATATCTGCAATATCCATCGGCATAGGATCGGTTGGTATATCAGCGACTCCAATTCTGGACACCACTGTTTTGATCTCTGGAAACTCATTTAATAATATATTCTGAGCTTTCTCAGACACCGAGATTGACTCACTTAAACCACTACCGGGGCGAATGAGAGCCTGCATAGCAATATCACCTTCATCAAGCTGTGGAATAAATTCACCACCCATCCTAGTGAATGTAAAGGTAGAGGCTAAAAACAGAGCAACAGCAATACTGAGTACAATCGTTTTTTGTCTTAGCGAAGATTGGATAAGAGGCGTGTAGATAGATTGCAAAGCAGTTATTAGCTTATCACTGAACTTTTCAAGCCAATGTTCAATGCGTGCCAACAGACTGTTTTTGTCTTGTGTTGGGCGCATGAAAATAGAAGACATCATCGGAACATAGGTCAGGCATAAAATAATTGCTCCTAATACCGCATAGCCGAAAGTAAAGGCCATCGGCTTAAACATTTTACCTTCTACACCTTCCAAAAATAGAATTGGTGCAAAAACAATCAGAATGATGAGTTGACCAAAAAACGCCGAGTTCATCATGGTACTACTTGCTTTTTGAGCAATTTTATTCATCTGTTTTTTAGAGAAGCTCTGATTGTCAGATTTTAGTTTTTTCTCAATTTCGTGGACAGTTCCCTCAACAATAATGACCGCACCATCAACGATAATTCCAAAATCAATGGCACCTAAACTCATGAGGTTTGCCCATACGCCAGTTGCCTTCATGAGAATAAATGCGAACAAGAGGGATAATGGGATGAGTGATGCTGTTATTAATCCCCCTCTAAGACTACCTAGCAAAAAGACCAGAACAAAGACAACAATTAGAGCACCTTCAATGAGGTTCTTAGTTACTGTACTGGTTGTCCTAGAGATCAAATCGCTTCTATCCAGGAACGGTTTTATCTCCAACCCTTCCGGCAAAGAGCTTTCAACACTTTTCATTCTCTGTTTAACATTTTGAATGACATCGTTCGGATTTGCACCTTTGAGCATCAAAATCATACCACCGACTGCTTCATGGCCATCTTTAGTAAAAGCACCGTACCTAGTTTGGGTGCCGAACTGAACGTTTTCGGCTACATCATTAATCAATATCGGGATGCCATTTTCAGTCTTTACGACCACATTACGAATATCATCCAATGACCGAATTAACCCTTCACCTCGTATGAAGTTTGCCATTCGGTTTTTTTCTATATAGGCTCCGCCGGTATTGTCATTATTACGAGCTAAAGCATTATAGACCTCAGAAATGCTCACATCCATTGCATTTAGCTTTTCAGGATTGATAGCCACTTCATATTGTTTAATGCTTCCGCCAAAAGAGTTAACCTCCACAACACCTTCGACAAGGGTCATTTGTCTTTTGACAATCCAGTCTTGGATCGTTCTTAAATCAGTTGGGGTGTATTCATTTTCATAGCCTTCTTTTGGCTCAATGGTATATTGATAAATCTCACCAAGTCCAGTCGTGATCGGCCCCATAGACGGGGATCCAAATTTCTCCGGTATATCTTCTTTTACTTCATTCAATTTCTCTTGCACGAGCTGACGAGGAAGATACGTCCCCATATCATCTTCAAAGACAATTGTAACAACGGACAGACCGAACCGGGAGACGGATCGAATCTCTTTCACCCCAGGAAGGTTACCCATACCCAACTCAACCGGGTAGGTCACAAATTGCTCAATGTCCTCGGTAGCAAGATTTTCGGAAACCGTAATGACTTGCACCTGATTGTTAGTAATATCAGGGACAGAGCCAAGATTAACTGTCATCATTGAATGAATACCTGCTCCAATTAGGGTCAGAACAAATAAGCCAACGATGAACTTATTATTTATAGAAAAGGAAATTATTTTATCAATCATATCGAACCGTCATACTTCAGTAGTAATTTATTTTTAAGCCAGTTTTTAAAATGTTCTTGGGCAAACCAAGAGATTTTTAGGAAGGACGTTTCTATGTAGAAAAGACTAATCTTTTTGAGGAAGATTTCTCATGACTTTATAGAAACGAAATGTGGGTAGTGGACTTAAATCAGAAGTATGATGGTCTGAAGTGCTTTAGTGTTGTCATCCTCAAAGTAGGGCGTTTGAGATGATACTCTTTGAGTAGTGTTTTCAAGAGGGAGATATTCAAAAGCTGAATGACTGCCTGCAAGAAGAGACTGGACAACTTTGTCTTGACTGTAACGATTAGCATTATTGTCTTTTGAACAAATGACCGTTACATCGAGATCCTTATGCCCCTCGTTAGAGGCATGAATTATCGCGTCATTGTTATCATGAGCATGTGAGCTATCAGAGTGAACATCACTTTTTTTTGTAAAGCCAAGTGAAAAGTCAGTTGTTGATTCGATATTGACTTCACCATCACTTTCAAAGCAGTAAACTAAGCTATCTGCAAAACCGTGAGCGGTAAGTGCATGTAAAGAAAGCACGCATACCAATAGCAATGCCATTGGTTTTGTAAGCTTTTTAAATGTACGTGTCAGGTGTCTCAATTATCACTCATTTCATTTAAGCAATGCGATATTAACAACAAAATACAATAAAGTCTTGCACAATCTTGCTGAAAACTTGAACTATTCTGAATAATAAGGGTTCCCATCAGAATTTACTGATGACATATATAACATCGAAAAATGGTGAAACGATGACGATGCTATCATCAAATATAAATCTGATGTGCGTACTAATACTACATAATTAAGGATATAAAAGCCTCCAAATCTATCAAAGGAGGTATTTATGTCAGAGAGAATAGATTTATTTAAAGTCACAGAAGTAGAGTTGGTTTATATCACCGAAGAGACTAATGAAGAACGTCCGGTGGTAACAAATCCTGATTTAGCTCATCAAATATTTAGAGAGAATTGGCGACAAGGTTCAATGGAATTGGTTGAGTCATTTTATGTGATGTTTCTTGATAATGCTAAAGGTGTGAGAGGCATAGCAGAGATTTCAAAAGGTGGTTCAAATGCAACTATCGTAGAGCCCAAAATGGTATTCGCTTATGCTATTAAGGCAGTAGCCAGTAGTGTTCTTTTAGCCCATAATCACCCGTCAGGTAATCCAAAAGCAAGTACAGCAGATATTCAACTAACCAAAAGGCTTAATGAGTGTGGCAAGTTATTGGGTATTCCAGTGGATGACCATTTAATACTTACACCAAACAGCTATACTTCAATGAGAAATCTTGGGTTATTTTAAGAATATTCACGCAAGGTTATACAAGTTCAATTCGGTATCCCCAATCTTCCGCATTATCATTTGTGCAGATTGGGTGATCCCCCTCCGAATTTCAACCTTGCCTTCATTATTATTTTTATAAACACGCAAATACGGGGTTGGATATGATCCGACCCCGTATTGCTTAGGCTGATAAAAATTTTTTAGAATTAAGCGGCTCTAGCCACTCGGTTCATATCAGCGGTTATTTCATAAGTGTCGTTATAATCGACAATACCCATTTGTCCTGACTTTGATTTAACAGGACGTTCCGGATTTGGAACTACTTTAAGTTTTCCGTCTAAAGCATCTGCCCAACAGTACAGATTAAAAGATGTTGGGGTACGAATCCCACATTCCCATTTACTCACCAAGCGATCAGCTACGCCAATCTTATGGTTTAAGTTTTCTTGTGTCATGCCTCGTGTATGTCTAAGACGTACAAGGTCACCAACCACATCTTTTAAAAAATCCTGTCTGGATTTTGGCTTATAGACGATTTCTGGTTTATTCATAACTGCATCTCCTTTGTCTGAATAATTGCCATCTATCGTTTTAAAGAGCTTATTGCTCTATCACTACGCACATCATGTAATGGGTTTTCTACTCAATCGACATTGACTGGTTGTAGCGATTGGCGGGATTATATATGTAAAATAATAATACTGTCCAGTGGAAACCCTGTATTTACTGGCTTTTCAGATTGTTTTAAGGCTTTAAGTGGTCGATAGAAAAGGCTTATCCATTGAAAATATTGAATATTTCTAATGGTGCATTGCACAGAAGAAAATATAAATAATTTAGTCATAATCAGGTATAAAAGTCCCGTAAACACTGCATTTACTTTATTGTAGAATAGTTAGAATCGATGGTTTTATATATAGAGCCGTTTAATGAATGGGTATGTATTCAGTCGTAACATGTCAAGTATATTGCGCAATATACTTGACAATAGAGGGCTTTTTATTGTATACTTGTGTAAAGATAATAGTAAAAGAGTGGCAAATGACCGTTGCGCAGAAAATAGAGCAGAGAATAAATAGGCTTCCCGTTGGGGATGCCTTTAAATATGATAGCTTAAATATTAAGCCAGAAGATTATTCTGCTGCTGCTAAGGCAATGCAACGCTTTATTGAGAAAGGAATAGTAAAACGAATTTCAACAGGTTTATTCTACAAGCCGAAAGAAAGTATGTTCGGTGAATTACCCCCAAGGGAAGAAAAACTAATTGAGCCATATCTTTATGAAGATGGGAAGCGAATTGCCTATATAACAGGATTGTCTTTGTATAACCGTTTGGGATTAACGACTCAAATTCCTAAAACCTTAAAGATTGCTAGCCGTGACAAACGGATCTACGTAAAGAATAAACAAGTCTCTGCCAAGCCTGTTAAGAGTTATGTAGATGCTACTGAGGAGAATTACAATCTTTTGGGGCTACTAGATGCGTTAAAGGATTTTACGGTTATTCCTGATCTCGACAAACAATCTGGGATCAAACTGTTAATTAATAAGATTAGTGAACTTGAGGATATTGACCAAGATAAGCTCATTAACTACGGTCTTAAATACCCCCCAAGGGCAAGGGCACTGTTAGGAGCACTGATGGAGCGGGGGAAGGTTAAACTATCAGATATAGACAAACTACGTGGTAGCCTTAATCCATTATCAGAATATGACCTTGGCATTTCCTCTATACTCAATACCGCAAATAACTGGAATATCAAATGATGAAACTACACGAGAATCCTGAACTCTTTAGTGATGCCATTCTAGCTACCGCAGATTTTAAAAATATCCGTGAAATCTACATTGAAAAAGATTATTGGGTCACGCTTGCGTTACATATGATATTCCATTCTGACTATAAAGATGTTGCTGTATTCAAAGGTGGGACGGCACTTTCTAAATGCCATGAATTAATAAAAAGGTTTTCTGAGGATGTGGATATCGTTGTTGTTCGAGGTGAGGGAGAAAGCGACAGCCAATTATCTAAAAAAATAAAAGCCATTAGTAAGTTGGTGATAGATGTTTTGCCAGAGAAAAATATAGATGGCATTACAAGTAAACATGGTCAATTTCGGAAAACAGCCCACGAGTTTGATTCAGCATTCGATGAAGATTACGGGCAGGTGAGACAGGATATTATCCTTGAGATATCAAGCTTAGGTAATTTTGAACCATATACCAATGAGACAGTTTCTTGCTTTATTTCTGAAATGATGATGGAACGGGGACAAGAAAACTTGATCGAACAATATGGATTAACGCCATTCAATGTTCAGGTGCTAAGTAAAAACCGGACATTGTGTGAGAAAATAATGAGCTTAGTTCGGTTCTCAAGAACCGAAGAGCCTTATGTTGATCTTGCCAACAAGATACGCCACATCTATGACATTCATGCATTACTCAATGATCCTAAAACTGAAGAGTTTTTCAAGGAAGATAATTTTGAGGAGATGATTAATGCTGTGGGCAAAGATGATGTCATGAGTTATCGAAGTGGAACAGACTGGCTCACAGAGCATCCAAAAACAGCTTTAATCTATTCTAACCCTAATGAAACATGGGAGCAGTTAAGAGGCACATACAATTCAACATTTAAAGATCTGGTATTTGGAGCATTACCAGATGAACCTGACCTAATAGCGACATTAAAAAAAGTTTTCCAACGGTTGTCTGAAATTTCGTGGGGACTTGAAGAGAAATAATTTCAATATTCTTGTATAAGATGCTTCACTTCCCTTTTACCAAAAAAACTCATTATAATTTTCTGTTCAGGTAAACCATGGGTTTACATACAGGATAATATTTAAGGTTATTCAATCATATGGGGGGTAGTCATTTCCGATTCAATGTAAATGATCCTATTTCTTTTCTCTGTATTGTCTTAAAGCTTGTTTTAGTAAAATTAGAGCGTAGTCGTTTAGCATCTTTTGTGTATGTTTATAGTGTTTTTATAGATGTTATATTTCAGAGAATGCGAAATAGTAATAACAATTAGCGTAAATATTCCATTCTAAAACCATAGTTTCGGATATCTTCGGATATCTTCGGATATCTTCGGATATCTTCGGACATCTAGCCTAAGAAGCGATTAATTAATAATTTTAAATAGATATACCCTTCAAGCACTCGTTTTTTTGTCCCAAAGTCGGACCATCTCCGTAGAGTGGTCGATTGAACTTGTGCCCCATCAATTCAGCTTGCATACGATCATTGACATTTGACCTAGTTAAGCGATCTTGGAACCCATGTCTAAGTGAATATAAAGAGTAACGTTCTGTTGGGGATAGGTTATGTCTACGTAAGTAGTTATTTACGAGATTGGAAAGACTATCAGTTTTTCCTCTATATCTAGGAAACCCCTTAGGGAATTTCTTTAAAGCCTCAAGTGAACATCCTAAAACGGGTATGCGCCTTTCACTATAAGCTGTTTTAAGCTGATGAAGTGAATTTTCTCTGATGATGATATGAGGTATCTCATGATCTAATTTAATATCATATTCTTCCAAATTTGTTATCTCAGAAGGGCGTGCACCAGTATTGACCATTATAAGAACGACCGCTTTTGCCTGTTCATTCAAATCACCGTTTTTAATATTTCTCAGTAATTTATCTTTGATGAATTCTTTTTCAAATGGCTTTCTACTCTTCGTTTTTTTCTCGGTAAGAGTAATTTTCTTAAAGATTAGATGATGATCTATCTTCAAGCTTAAATGATCTGAAACAGTCTCTACAATGTTTTTAATGAATACTAGATACTTGTTTGCTGTATTAGCTGTTAGCCCCTCGTTTTGAATGCGACCAATCCACCAGTCTCTAAATTCAATCATATCCTGACGTGTTAAATTTTGAATAGCTTTGTCGCCAATCAAAGCTATAAGATCATTAAAGGCTTTCATTCTCGTATTGCGCCAATCTCGGATCTGCTTTTCTGATTTATTCATTACTCGATTTTTAGTTATCGACCAGAATATCTCAATGCACCTTGAAAGAGTAACTTCAGGTTTCTTTACTGTACCAAGGACAGCCTTAACTGCACTTGGATTGTTGTTCTTTGAATGGGCAACTGTAACTCTTTTCGTAATTTCTCGCATATCCCCAGAGACGATTTCATCTAAAGGTGTGTAGTTGAAGCCGATGTGCTTTGCAAGATTAACGGCATCATTAAACCGTTCATCTGAATGGGTTCTTTTTGTCTTTAGAAGGGAATTCCAATACGCTTCAATTTCAGCATTAATCTTGGAAGCCTTTCGAATGGCGATTTTTTTACTATCAGTTTTTAACGAGACACGTACCAATTGTTTGTCTATCTGATCTCGAAGAGCTTCCGGCACTCTTCGATTGTAGTAATATCTGTCGCCTCTTTTTATCAAATGATTCATTTTAAAACCTTTCATGTGTACCAAAATGTATACCATTATGTGTACCACTTTTGATAATACACAACGCACCGTGTGTGTACAGGTGAAAGAGAAAAATCTTTTATTTCAATGTGTTGGGAGAATTTTTGAGGGGAATTTTGTGCGTAATTTTGGAGCGGGTGAAGAGAGTCGAATATGGAAAAACAGGTATCTAAAGCATTGAATTTAAACGGTTTTATTTTTGATAAAATTTAATGTGTACCATTTTGTGTACCAAAATGTGTACCACTTTTCGAATTACTTTCTGCAACCCGAAGAGCTATGTCAACCATTCTGTTTTTCTCTTTTCTTGATTCGATTTCATTATGCACTCTTTCAAAAAGAGGCAAGTATTCATCACCATGTTCTTTAATAATACAAGCGAGCTTGTTGTAGCACTCATATAATTCTCTCATTGAGACATCTTTTTCTAAATCTGTTTCTCTACTTTTTCGGTTTTTTTGATAACAATCCTGGTTCATATCACACCTCCAAATAAGCAGAATATCTGGTTAATTAATGTGTGACTACGCACATGACCCTTAACGTGTCTGATAATTGGAAGTAAATAGTTAGCTTAAGAAGTAATCAGATGCGCTAATTTATACAGCTTTTCCTGTTTATTTAGCTCTTCTAATTTGTGGGTTACTCTTTCAAATAGAAGTAGGTATTTACGTCCTTCATTTACGACTAATTCTGCTATGATGCGTTGACAATCCTCTGCCAGTTCCAGTGTAATATCTTAATCTTTAAGTGGCGCACCCCGTTGAAGAATATTTTTGATATTGTACACACGTTTAAAAGTTATCTCGCCCATTATTTTGATCCAATACTTTTCTCACTGATGAGCTTTCATTTTATCTCTGGAAGATTTTTTAATCTCTCGTTGGGAAATAGATCCCAATTCGGATCACCGTCAACAAAATTAACTAAGAGGTCTTTATTGTTATCGTTGAGTGATGATTGTTTCTCAACAACAAGTTGAATACGAGTTTTCTCAAAATTTTCTTAACTGAACTCGATATCATTATTTATTCCTTGAATAGTAAACCAAGAGTTTACTAATGGGGCTAAATTTAATGTAATAAGCAAGGTTTGGTTTTTATTAACATTGAAGCTATTTTAAACTTTCATGCAAAAATTATACAAAAATAGCATTACCAAAATTTCTGCAAGACTACTTCTTGTAGCAAGTCTGCTATTTGTATGGTTTGGAAACGGCGTTCATATACATTCACAGATTAGCCATATTTTTGATCATGGGGATGTTCATGTGTACGTTCATGTTCATGATAATTCGGATAGTGGAAGTCAGAATGATCACCATGCCTCAAATCCAGAAGACGATCAGCATATAGTAGCAACAGTCGATTTGTTTGGTGTGTTATCACAATCTAGAACGTTAGCTACCCAAACTGATTTAATGACTAGCATTGTGACGGTTGTTCCCGATTGGGATTTTAATGCAGGTTCAGTCATTGTTTATGAATTTAATCTTCCCCCACCAGATAAGAGTTCCTCCGAATTTCTGTCTTCTTCTTTTTCTCTTCGCGCCCCTCCTTTAGCATAGGTTTTTAAAGGTACATTGTACCTACCCGTCTTTTCTATACTTAAAAACTTATAAATCTAAATCATGATTTTATCCAATTACCGGATCAGGGTAATGGCCGTACTATTGATGATGTACTTGCCAACTTTGATCCATGCACAATCCAATTCAGTCTCGCTTGATGAGGCTGTTGAGTTGTTCCGGCAAAACAGTTTAGACAGGATGCTGATAGCCTATGATCAGGAGATCAAGCAAGGAAATGCTCAAAATTATAAAGCATACCCAAATCCTGAAATCCGTATTTTTCATGAAAGCTTAAACGCTGGTTCACCTGAATACGACGAAACCACTATTCAAATATCTCAACCACTTGAGCTATTAGGGCAGCCTTTTCTAAGAAACAAAAGTGCTACTGCTTTATCTAACGCTGCACAACTTGAGTTTGAGTATCGGGAGCAGATATTAATAAGCCAATTGAAGTCGCTGTATGCTTCCTATTGGTATTTATCAGAGCGCTTAACAGTGGTTAAACAAGCATTACAGTCTGTTCAGCAAGCGAGAGAGTCGGCTTTAGCTAGGAAAGAAGAAGGGCTGTATTCTACCACCCAGCTTCAACGATTCAATATTGAGTATGGCAAATATCTCAAGATGCATGATGAAATTCAGGTAGAGCTAACTCAGGCAAAAAACCAATTAATGCGATTTCTTTCTTCAGAGGATGATGGAAGCGGAGACCTTCAGTTTACCGAAAACTTCGAAGTTGTCCCCTTAGCCGAAATAGAAGAATCGCTTGTAGAATACGCTCTGCAACACCGGACGGATGTTCAACAAGCAGAGCAGATGATGGTTGCTACAGATTTACAGTTCACCGTAGAGCAAAGGGAACGTTTTCCAGACCTGAACCTTGATTTTGGTTATAAAACCCAGTCGGATGGTTCTGAAGGTTTTGTGATAGGAGGCTCAGTAAGGCTACCTATTTTCAACCAGAATAAGGGGAATATAATCAAAGCCCGGGCACAAGCTAAAAGTAGAGTAACAGAACTGGAGCTCAAAAGAACTCGCATTCGTAATGAAATAGCTTCAGCCTATCAAAAAGCTACTTCGCTTCAAAAACAATGGGAAAATGTACAGGGCTTTTCAGGAAATACTACTCTGCTGGAAACAGCCCAGATCTCCTATCAAGAAGGTGAATATTCGCTGCTTGAATTACTGGATGCAACCGAAGCCTATGTGACCGGACAAACACTTTTTTATCAAACCATCTCTGAATACAATCAGGCTCTTTTCATGCTGGATGTAGCTTCAGGTGGTAAACTTTTTTCTAATCAATAAAACAACATACCAATGAAACGATTTTTCTCAATATTCACGATCTCAACATTTTTACTATTAACGGCTTGCTCAGGATGCAACGGCGAAGCCGAGCATTCTCACGGAGAAGATGGCGACCATACCCATGAGCAACCTGCTGCACAATCATCAGGAGATGATAAAGAACCTGTTCGTATAGGAAGCACTAAACAAGATTCAACGCACACTCATGACGATGATAGTGATCACAATCATGGGGAAGACTCCGATCACTCTCATGATGAAGACGACGATCACGACCATGGAGAAGATACTCATTCACATGGTGATGAAGATCACAGCCATAATTAAAAAATCATCATGATTTCTAAACAAATTACACTAACACAAATAGCTATGAAGTATTTATTGAACATTACCCTGATTGCTTCAGTACTGATTTTTTCTGCATGTGGTTCCGGTGATGAAGCTCATTCCCACGGGGAAGACGGTGATCATACCCATGAACCTGTGGCTCCACAAACCCCCGAACAGGAACACAGCCATGACGCAGATTCCGATCATTCTCATGAAGAAGTGCTCGAAGGAGCCGGAGTTATCACCCAATGGACGGATAAAACTGAGTTGTTCATGGAATATCCAGAACTGATTGTTGGACAGGAAGCAACTTTTGCAGTACATCTGACTCGACTTTCTGATTTCAAAGCCATCTCTGAGTCTGAAGTACAATTTGTCTTTAGTTCCTCACGAGGAACGGAAGGTTCACTCACTGAAACAGAAGTTCAGATTCCAGGGATTTACGGCCCTGATGTAATTTTTGACCAGGCGGGAAGATATGACCTCACCATTATTATACAAGGGATGGTGAATGACACACTACAAGTAAACGGTATCCCAGTATATGCAACCGCAAATGAAGTTCCCGATGCACACGAAGAGGATGATCCCAACCAGATCTCCTTTTTGAAAGAGCAGCAATGGAAGATTCCATTCGGAACGGCAAAAGTTGGACAATCTACTCTCACCCGTACCGTAGAGGCTCATGGTGAAATCTCGGCGCGGAACAGTGGACAGGCAGTGGTTACAGCACCATTTTCTGGAATTATCCTTCCCGCTATGAACGCTAACCTACCCGTGGCAGGAAGCTCGGTTCGTAAAGGTTCATCGATTCTGGTGTTAAATCCTGCCATTCAATCCGCTGACGGTGAAAACTATGCCCAGCAGTTTATCAATGCTCAGGCAGAGCTTGAGCTTGCCAGAAAAGATCTGGATCGGAAACAACGACTATTCGAACGGGAAGCCATACCGGAAGCCGAACTGGATCGGGCGCGAATTGACTACCGCAGAGCTATGATTCAGTTCCAAACGATCAATGAAATCGTTCAGGTAGATACGTCTTCTTATGATAGTTATGGCGATTCTGAGGAATCCTATCGTTTCGAACTAAAAGCGCCCATCTCAGGCACCTTTCTTGAGACATATGTGACCCCGGGGATGCAGGTGAATGCAGGAGATCCGTTATTTGTCATCGCTGACTTATCAAAAGTATGGCTGAATGTACATTTACCCGCTTCTGAAAGAATGTCGGTTGCCACTCCCGGTACAGCATCATTTCGTATTCAGGGAGAAGAGGAGTTGTATGACCTTTCTGAATTGAACGGGCGTTTGATCAGTATAGGTAAAACCGTAGATCAGCAGACCCGAACCATTTCCATGATCTATGAGCTGAATAACCCTACTCAGTCTCTGCAAACCGGATTATTCGCCAATGTGTATGTAGATACGGAACAGAAAAAAAATGTCCATGCTATTCCTGAAAGCTCTCTGATCGAGGAGGAAGGAAGCTTCTATGTATTTGTTCATGTGGCAGGTGAGTCGTTTGAAAAGCGACGGGTAACGACCGGAATCAGAGATCGAAGCATGATTGAAATCGTTTCAGGATTGAATGAAGGTGAGCATGTGGTCACCATCAATCCATATCAGGTAAAACTCGCTTCACTTTCATCAGAAGCTCCTTCTCACGGACATGCTCATTAATCAAAGAGGAATTAAACTATGTTAGACGCAATTATTAGAGGAGCACTAAAGCAGCGGTTGTTGGTTGTAGTGTCCTCGGTGGTACTTATCATCGCTGGATTATATGTGGTGCTTCGTATGCCGGTTGATATTTTTCCCGACCTGACTGCACCTACGGTCACTGTAATGACAGAGGCGCACGGAATGGCACCGGAAGAAGTAGAACGACTGGTAACCTTACCTATTGAAACTTCAGTCAATGGAGCCACAGGCGTACGCCGGGTTCGCTCTTCCACGGCGATGGGTATTTCCATTGTATGGGTTGAATTCGAATGGGGCACCGATATTTTTCAGGCACGCCAGATTGTAAATGAAAAACTCCAAATGGTAGCAACCAGTCTGCCGGAAGATGTTCCACCACCAATCATGGCACCGATTTCTTCTATTATGGGAGAGATTATGCTTGTGAGCGTAAACAGCAGTGAGCATTCCGAAGTAGAAGTGCGAACGGCTGCTGACTGGGAAGTCAGAAGGCGCTTGCTCGCTATTCCGGGAGTCGCTCAGGTTATTCCGATTGGAGGAGGTAAAAAACAGTATCAGGTGCAGGTTGATCCCGAAAAGCTTCAAGCCTATGACATCACTTTGCACGAAGTATTAGTCGCTGTGGAAGAATCTAATGAGAATTTCTCAGGAGGATTTTTCAGGCAGTACAGCCAGGAATATACCATACGTGGTATTGGACGGGCATACTCAGTCGAAGACTTAGAACAATCGGTGGTCACTGAACGAGAGAACCGACCTGTTTTGGTGGGTGATGTTGCTACAGTGGCAATGACTGCCGCAGACAAAATCGGGGAAGCATCTGTGAATGCCGAACCTGCTGTAATTATCTCCATCCAAAAACAACCGGGGGCGAACACCCTTGTGTTAACCGCACAGGTAGACGAAGTTCTCTCCGAAATCGAGGAAAGTCTGCCGGAAGGTTTTACTATCAATACTCATTTATTCAGACAGGCGGATTTCATTGAGTTGGCTATCGAAAATGTAATAGAAGCACTCCGTGACGGAGCATTTTTGGTCATTATTATACTGTTTTTGTTCCTTGCTAACTTCAGAACCACGCTCATTTCATTAACGGCGATACCGTTATCTCTAATAGCATCTGTATTCGTGCTTGAATTCTTCAATATCACGATCAACACGATGACACTGGGAGGAATGGCTATAGCCATCGGAGTAATTGTGGATGATGCCATTATTGATGTGGAAAATGTATTTAAACGGCTCAGAGAAAATTCAAAAGTACCTGAAGCCCAACAAAAAGCATCCACTGATGTGATCTTTGAAGCGTCCAAAGAGATCCGATCTTCCATCATCAATGCAACGATGATCATTATCATCGTATTCCTTCCGTTGTTCTTTTTGAGCGGAGTGGAAGGACGAATGCTACGACCTCTTGGACTGGCATATATTGTGTCCATTGGGGCTTCTTTGATTGTTGCTATGACCGTAACCCCGGCGCTTTGCTATTACCTTCTTCGTAATGAAGGGCTAAAAGGCAAACTTGAGGAAAGTTGGTTCACCAAAAAACTGAAATCCGGATATGAAAAAGTGTTGAACGTAGCTCTTCGCTTTAAGAAAACTATTCTTATCGGAACACTGGTTCTTTTTGTCGGGACAGTAATTGTGGTTCCCTTTTTGGGAAGGTCTTTTCTGCCAGAGTTTAACGAAGGAACCTTAGTGATAAGCACCGTTTCCATCCCTGGAACTTCATTGGATGAATCTGATGCTATCGGTAGCAGAGTCGAGCGAATACTTCTTGAACATACGGGCATTGTATCTACATCAAGGAGAACAGGTCGGGCAGAACTTGATGAACATGCTCAGGGCGTGAATGCCTCTGAGATTGATGCCAAGTTTGAGGTGCCCGAGGGTTCTTCTAAAGAAGAGATGCTCAATGAGCTAAGGGAAAGCTTGAGTGTGATACCGGGGACGAATATGACTATCGGACAACCCATCGGACATAGGATTGATCACATGTTATCAGGCACCCGTGCTAATATCGCAGTGAAGATTTTTGGTTCTGATTTGTATCAGCTTCGGGCGAAAGCAGAAGAAATCCGGGCGCAGATGGAATCTGTGGAAGGCGTGGTCGATCTTTCTGTGGAACAACAGCAGAATGTACCTCAAATTCAAATCAGACCAAATCGTACTGCCCTTGCAAGATACGGACTGACTATCGGAGATCTGGCTGAAATGATTGATGTGGCTTTTGCCGGAGAAACTGTTTCCCAGATTCTTGAAGACGACAAAATGTTTGATCTTGCGGTGCGTTTTGAAGAGTCACACAGAGGAAGCATTGAAACGGTTCAGAATACAAGATTCAATCTTGAAAGTGGAGTTGTTGTTCCATTGACGGAACTTGCACGGGTAGAATCCAGAAGTGGTCCGAATACCATCAGTCGGGAGAATGTACAGCGTAAGATCGTGGTCTCTGCCAATGTATCTGGTCGTGATCTTCGAAGTACTGTCGATGAAATACGAGAACAGGTAGCAACGAATGTATCCCTACCACAAGGTTATTTTGTGGAATACGGAGGTCAGTTTGAAAGCGAAGCACAAGCAACCCGAACAATCTCACTATTAAGTATTATTTCCATTCTGGGAATTTATTTGTTGCTCTATCTGGAATTTGGCTCCCTGAAAACAGCACTGCTCGTAATGGTGAACCTGCCATTTGCTTTGATTGGTGGAGTGTTTACTGTGCTGTTTACAAGCGGTATTGTTTCCATTGCTTCACTGGTTGGATTTATCACACTATTTGGAATAGCTACCCGAAACGGTATTTTGATGGTGTCCCACTACCAGCAACTACTTTCAGAAGGCAAGGAGTTTATGCAAGCTATTAAGCAAGGCTCTATGGAACGGCTTAATCCAATACTGATGACTGCTCTTACCGCAGGTCTTGCTTTAATACCTCTTGCTATTGCAGTTGGGGAACCAGGCAATGAGATACAATCACCTATGGCTCAGGTTATTTTGGGCGGATTAATGAGTTCCACTTTGCTGAACATGGTGGTTATACCAGCTTTGTTTGCTCAGTTTGGTCAGGACAAAAAGTAGCATCAAGGTTTATATGATAGTACAAAGTAAAAAGAGACTCTTTTTGAGAGTCTCTTTTTTAATGTTAAATGAAAAGCTATACCAACTTAATGATTATGGTAGCTCCCACTTCCGTGGCGATGACCTGATGTTGATGGAGCGGGGTTCACTTTTTCAATCAACTCTTCTTGAGTTTTTTGAATAGGTACTGTGCTGTGGTTTACAGCATCAGAGGCCGCTTCTTCATCAAGAGATGTTTTTATATCCCCCATATCGGTTAATCCAATTGTTTGTCCGATACCAGTTGGGTCGATACCATATTCAGCAGGCATAACCACAGTGACCAATAAAGCCAAGGCTACAATAGCAGCGATAATGGTTGATTTTATAAGCCTTCCAGTTGAGGGAAGGTCATTTTGTGAGGGTGAGTTTGTGTTATACATAGTTTTCTCCTTAAAATTAAATTTAGTTTAGTTTATGACGTAGCCAGTGATTTGATAAAACATCAGCAAAAAGCCCAACATCATCGTAAATGCATTGGCGCTATAGGCTTGTTTCATAAATTTTCCAGATTTACGCCAGAAGGTAATCGCAATCAGAATACCAACAAGTGCTAAGATTTGTCCCAATTCAACACCGATATTGAAAAAGATCAGATTGGATAAAAGTCCGTCATCTGAAATATTATATTCCAATATTTTGGTTGCCAGACCAAATCCGTGTATCAAACCAAAGCCGAATGTGGCGACCTTAGTATTGGGTTGGAAACCAAACCATCTTTGATACGCACCCATATTATCAAGTGATTTATAGACAACGGAAAATCCGATGATGGCATCAATGATATAAGCACTGATACTGATCTCCATCAGAACACCCGATAACAAGGTTACAACATGTCCAACTGCGAAGAGCGTCACGTAAATCGTGACATCTTTAAGTTTGTAAAGAAAGAATATAACACCGAGCAAGAACAGCAGGTGATCATATCCGGTCATCATGTGTTTGGCACCCAGATATATAAAGGGAATGGGATGTGCACCGGTGATTTGTGAAATGTAACCTTTATCACCTGTGGTCACACCATGGGCTATAGCCTCTGGTACAATCCCGATAGTAAAGGTTGCGAGCAAAGCAAATAGTAATGCCTTGTAGATATTGGGCGTTCGTCGCCACAACTTTGAATAATACGTCATTGATTATCTCCTTTTTTGACGTTTCGTGCTTTGATAATTGTGTGCAGAGCAAATGAATGCTCAGTTCAGCATCAAAGTCGAAAACGCTGTGTAGAGAGATAAAGTGGAAGGTTGTAGGGTAAATATTGACCCATATCTGGTGGCAGGGCAACATCAACAGAATTTGAAGTCAGTATTCTATGGGTCTCTGATATAGTTGCTAAAACAAAGCCATTATTATGATCGGGAGACTTCTTTATGTTGACCTGAGTATTACTATTATCTGTAACCGTTAAGTCGACATGTAAATAGTCATTGTAGTAGGAAACAATGTCTAGCTGTAGTGGATGTGTCTGATTTTCAGTGTGGTCATGATTGTGATGAATATGATTATCGTCTGATTTTGCATGATGCTCTGAAAAATGCTGTTGAACAGCATGAATACTGTCATGAGGCATCCATTGCGTAAATGCAGGGAAAAGAATGACGAGCGCAAGAATAAAATAAAGACCACGTTTCATACCATCAGGTTATTATGAAACAATCGCGATGTAAAGATATGGTTCATAATTAACTCCCTAAGCACTATCTCAAAATCCCTTTAAAGTTTCCATGAACACAGTTGAAATGTAGAGCAAGTAATAACCTAAAGAGCTTAACTACTCCAAATTTTATCAATACCTTTTCGGGTCGAGTTTTGTAAGGTCTTATACTCACTCATTGTCATTCCTGTGATCTGCTTAAACTGACGAGAGAGATGCTGAAGGTTCTTGTAACCTAAATAAAAAGCAATCTGACTGAAATTTTTGTCGTCGTAACTTATCATTTCAGCGGCTTTTTCAATTTTGAGATTGATAAAAAACCGTTCAATAGTTTGTCCCTGAATAGCTGAAAAGGTTTTAGAAACTTGAGAATAGTTCTTGGCAACACGGTTACTCAAATAGCTCGATAAGCTCAAATCTTCATCAATTTCATCTTTAAGTAATTCCAGCAAGGCATGTTTTATATCTTCAATTAGCTGTTCTTGACGATTGATGACCAATTCAAATTTCAGTTTTTTAAGTTCTGTGCCAATTTTTTCATAAGATGGTGCATTTTCAGAAAATTTTACTTTCGCAGACCCTAACTCTACATCCAAAACTTTAAGCCCCATATTCTGGAGTTGCGACTCGACCATCATGCAACATCGTTCACACACCATATTCTTAATTTTCAACTCTAATATTTCCATATGTGACTTATTGTGTTCTATTTTTTTACATGCCGGGTTATCGAATTATGAGAATATTTTATCTAATTTTTTGCCCAATTCCGCTTGAGTGCCCATATATGAAAAATATTGCACCTTCTGTATTTATAAGCTTAGTCTATTAAATCACGTCATTACAATTGATAAATAAAAATGATATTTTGAATTAGTGAAACAAAGAAAGCACATATTATTGGGTTCAATAACCAGTAAATCACTTGTTGTGATTTTTGGTATGCTATTTCTTTTTGGTTCTTTTGGATTGGCAGAGCAAATGTGTCAGGATATGATGACCAAAAGCCCTGTAACAGAGCATAGTGATATGCCCGACTGCCCAACAAAGCAAGGCGATACAGAAGAGCCAGTGGATTCTGATAATCACTGTGATTCAGAATTACTATGTGACTGTTCACCTGATCTTATTTCAGTTAAAGACAACACAGTTATTGTCAATAAAACACAAGTTTCGCAACCAGATTTACTGGTCGTTGAGTTGCTGGCAACATCAGAAACTGAAGTTAATTATTATACTCAATCCCACCCTAAACTCTATTCGTCACCCCCTCTCTTTTTGACGAATGAGTCCTTTTTGATTTAGGAAACCCATCTAAAGCCTCACTTGAGGTCTACTCAATTCACGTTGCTATGCGGATTTCGGTCGTGCACTATAAGTAACGATTACTTCTATGTGCGCGAATTAATAATTCTAACCGCAAGAAAACCATATGAGCCTAAATCGAATAAATAGATGTTAAATAAAACGATAAGATTTTTTCTTGAGAATAAATTGGTTGCAGTATTGCTGCTAACCTTACTGGTCGGCTGGGGGTTATCAACAGCTCCGTTTGATTGGAATATCAATTCTATTCCAAGAGACCCTGTTCCTGTTGACGCTATCCCTGATCTTGGGGAAAACCAACAGATTGTCTTTACCGAATGGCCAGGGCGATCCCCACAAGATGTGGAAGATCAAATCACATACCCCTTAACCACAGAACTTCTTACTGTCCCAGGTATTAAAACCATTCGAAGTAGTTCGATGATTGGGACATCCAGTATCTATGTTATTTTTGAAGAGGATATAGATTTTTATTGGAGCCGCTCTCGTATTCTTGAAAAACTGAATGCACTGCCTGCTGGAACACTCCCTTCTGATGCTCAACCAATGCTTGGTCCCGATGCAACGGGTCTAGGACAAATCTTTTGGTACACCCTGGAAGGACGAGATAAGGAGGGGAACCCAGCAGCAGGTTGGGACCCGCAAGAACTTAGAAGTATTCAGGACTTTTATGTCGGCTACGGCCTTTCAGGGGCAGAAGGCGTTGCCGAAGTTTCATCTATTGGTGGTTTTGTTCAAGAATATCAAATTGAGCTGAACCCAAATTCGATGCAGGTCTATGGTGTCAGCCTACCTCAAGTGTTTAATGCCGTAAGAAAAAGCAACAGTGAGGTTGGGGCAAGAACGGTTGAACTCAATAATGCTGAATATCTCGTTCGTGGTTTAGGTTATATCAAAAACCTCGAAGATATTGAACAAGCCGTTGTTAAAGTCACCGATAATACCCCTATCAGAATTCAGGACATCGGATTTGTCACACGAGGCCCGGGGCTAAGGCGAGGTTTGCTGGATAAAGGCGGTGCGGAAGCGGTGGGCGGTGTTGTGGTAGCTCGGCAAGGGGCTAACCCGATGCAGG
>TARA_R110000868_G_scaffold98706_2_pt1 | contig 107102 bp, 89 predicted proteins | sample TARA_R110000868 | Tara Oceans TARA_R110000868 (sample SAMEA4397489) | marine metagenome | biome: Polar Biome; feature: [SRF] surface water layer (ENVO:00010504); material: water (ENVO:00002006), including particulate matter (ENVO:01000060) such as... | depth 5 m
GCTACAGGTACTTTTACAATTAATTTATACGCACAATATATAGCACAATTTGGATCTCCTGTCGTAAGTAGTGGTGGGTCAATTCCAACGTATGAGGCAGCTGAATTGGATTACCATGTAACTTATGCGGATCCTACAGTTTTTAATACAGGAACTATGTCTATCAGTCCAGCAGGAGTTTTAACTTATACTGTAGATGCTCCACCAACAGATTACAATTCATTAATCAACGTAGTATTTGTAGTAAAATAATTTAAGCGAATAAATAGAAGACAATAGTTTGAAAGCAAACAACACATATAAATTTTTATTCGCGATACTCATTGGACTTTTTTGTTCCAATATAGCAAGTGCTCAGTATTTATTACAAGCACCCAATAGTACTGACGAAAACAATTATAAATGGTACGAAGCACAGGATACAAATACGATTCTTAGCACAGACTTTTTCTATGAAGTAAGTCAGCCTGGAATATATTTCGCAACCTATGATGGTACTGCATGTGGCAAGAATGCAACCAGCTATTTTATTTTAACAGATTGTACAACGCCAAATAATGAGGTGACATTGGATGTTTCTGCTAATGTGCCATCAGGAGCAACCATTAATTGGAGTCCGACACTTAGTGGTGATCAGCAGCGACCCATGGTATTGGCTACTCAAACTGTAGAAAAGTATATAGCTACCCTAATGAAAGCTGGTAATGCTAAAAATTTACCATCGTTTACTGTAGTTTGTATGAGCCAGTCTAGTACCTTAGTTGACGATGTTGCAACAGTAGATGAAGATTCATTTGTTATTATCGATGTTTTGGCTAACGATACCGACTTACCTACTTCTGGGACCTTAACAACGTCAAATCCAGCTAATGGGACGGTAATTATAGATGACAATGGTACTCCAAATGATCCGTCAGATGATATACTAACCTATACACCGAATGCAGATTATAATGGACCAGATACTTTTACGTATACCGTTTGTAATTCGTTCGGAGATTGCAGTACTGCAACTGTAGTTGTTGATGTGCTTCCTATTTTGGATACCAATGATGATGTTGTTTCAACAGATATAAACCAGGATATTGTTATAAATAATTGGCAATTAAATGATAATGATTTACCAATTGTTGGTACTTTTACAACAACTGCACCTGTTAATGGTAGAGTAGTTATTGATGATAATGGTACACCAAATAATCCGTCAGATGATATGGTAACCTATACGCCAAATACTGATTTTATTGGCACTGATACTTTTGATTATACGGTATGCGATACGCTAGGAAATTGTAGTACTTCAACAGTAACTGTAGTAGTTACGGCTACTCAAGATTTAGATAGCGATAATGATGGTATTTTAGATACTTGGGAAGACTTGAATAAAGATGGTGATAATAACCCTGCAACTGCAGCAACGGACTCTGATGCTGATGGGATACCTGATTATTTAGATATTGATAGTGACGATGATGGTATTCCAGATAATGTTGAAGCACAAACTACAGCAGATTATATAGCACCAAGTGGAGAAGATTTAAATGTAAATGGTTTAGATGATGCTTACGAACAAAATGGAAATCTTGGTATTATTCCAGTAAACACCGATGATGAAGATTTACCTGATTATTTAGATGACGATAGTGATAATGATAATGTACCGGATTATATAGAAGCTCATGATTACGACCATGATGGTATTCCTGATGTTGTTTTCATTGGATCCGATAAGGATAATGATGGTTTAGATGACGGTTATGAAGGGGAGACTACTATTGATATTGATGTTAATGATGAAATTAATGATCCTATCACAGATTTGCCTAATACAGATGGTGATGATGAATCTGATTATAGAGATACCGATGATGATGACGATGGTATAGCAACTATAGATGAAGACGTGGATTTAGATGGGAATTATGCTAATGATGATACCGATGGGAATGGAATTCCTAATTATTTGGATCCTGATTTAGTGGTTGCTAATGTGGATGAAGTAGAGGTGTTTAATGTTATTACACCAAATGGTGATGGTATTCATGACGTGTTAACTATTGCTGGATTAGAAAACTTTCCTAACAATACCATTAAAATATATAATAGATGGGGAGTACTAGTCTTTGTTACGAAAGCATATAATACACAAGGAAACGTTTTTGATGGAACATCAAATGGCAGAGTAACAATAAATAAAGAAAATAAACTTCCTGTAGGTACTTATTTTTATATTTTGGATTATCAAGATGTAACAAATAATATGAAATCAAAGTCAGGATACATATACATAAATAGATAGTATACATGAAAACCCTAAATCATCATAATGCCTTTTTTAAATGGATTTTACCATTGTTATGTAGTATAGGTATGTTTCATACGAATACAATCAAAGGACAACAGGATGCTCAGTATACGCAGTATATGTATAATACCGTAAGTGTGAACCCAGCGTATGCAGGGTCAAGGGGTCATATGAGTATTGCCGCTTTACATAGATCGCAATGGTTAGGGATAGATGGAGCACCAACTACCCAAACTTTAAACGTACACTCGCCTTTAGGTTATAAAGGTGTTGGTTTAGGGGTATCTATTGTAAATGATAAAATAGGTCCTACATCCGAGACTAATTTTGATGTTGATTTTTCATATACAATTAAAACTTCAAGAGATGCTAAATTGAGTTTTGGACTAAAAGGAAGTATAAATTTATTAGATATTAGGTTTTCAGAACTTAATCAATATGCGGCTGATCAGACCTTAGAACAAGATATAGACAATAGATTATCTCCAAATTTAGGAGCAGGGGTATATTATCATACCGATAAATTTTATGCGGGTTTATCCGTTCCAAGATTTTTAGAAACTACGCACTTTAATGAATCTTCTTTATCTACGGCAAAAGAACAAATGAATTTTTATTTCATAACAGGATATGTGTGGGATGTAAAACGTGACTTAAAATTTAAGCCTACACTCTTAACAAAAATGGTACAGGGCGCTCCTTTACAAGTAGATGTTTCAGCAAACTTTATGTTTAATGAAAAGTTTATTGTTGGAGCAGGGTACAGATGGAATGCAGCCGTTAGTGCAATGTTTGGGTTTAATATTTCGGACGAATTTCTTATAGGTATGGCTTACGATAGGGAGACCACAGCACTTGGGAGTGCTATTTTTAATGATGGTTCTTTTGAAATTATTTTAAGATATGATTTTATTAGCTCAAAAGGGAATCTTAAATCTCCGAGATTCTTTTAATAAAAATTGCATTATTTTTTACAATCTTTCTCGATAGTATATACGTGTCGTTGTGAGTTCAACTACAATTATGGCTCTATTTAAGTTTAATGAAATGCTTACTTTTCTTTCATTTGTTTATTTTCGATTCACTTAAACTTTATAAATCATTTAAAGGTGTTATTTTTGTACATGTGGAGGTTTTCTAATCACACACTTGCTATGAAATAAAGAAAATTAAGATTGAGAGAAGAACATGTAATACTCGTCAATGAGCTCAATGAGCAAATTGGTACTATGGCAAAAATGGAGGCACATGAAAAAGCGGTATTACATCGTGCGTTTTCCGTTTTTGTAATGAACAATAAAGGAGAGACCATGTTGCAGCAAAGAGCGGCACATAAGTATCATTCTCCATTGTTATGGACCAATACCTGTTGCAGTCATCAACGCGTAGGTGAATCTAATATTGATGCTGGTAAAAGAAGATTGCAAGAAGAAATGGGTTTTGTTACGGAACTAGAAGAACTTTTTTCTTTTATATACAAAGCTCCTTTTGATAATGGACTAACGGAGCACGAGCTCGATCATGTGATGATAGGTAGCTATACTAAAAATCCAATTATAAATATGGAGGAGGTTGCAGATTGGAAATGGATGAAACCTGAGGCTATTAAAATCGATATTGCACAACATTCAGGCAATTATACTGCTTGGTTCAAGATTATTTTCGAGAAATTCTATAGCCATATAACTGAAAATAAATTTTTGTTATGAGAGTTAAAGTAAGTAGAAAGGCGCATTTTAATGCTGCACATAGATTATACAGAGCAGATTGGGATTTTGAAAAAAACGATGCAATTTTTGGTCTATGTAACAATCCTAATTTTCATGGTCATAATTATGAGCTTATTGTAAGTGTTACGGGAGAAATAGATCAAGAAACAGGCTTTGTAATTGATGTTAAAATTTTAAAAGACCTCATAAAAAGTGAGATTGAAAATGCTTTTGATCATAAAAATCTTAATATTGAAGTTCCCGAATTCAAGACTTTAAATCCTACCGCAGAAAATATAGCAGTAGTCATATGGAATAAACTTCGCCCTCATTTAGCTAGTGAAAATGAGTTAGAAGTTGTTTTATACGAGACACCAAGAAATTTCGTAACCTATTCAGGATAAATAATTATAAATAAATAATCAAAATGTACCCATTAAAATTTAATCCAATATTAAAAGAACGCCTTTGGGGTGGTCGTAAATTAGGTGATATTTTCGGAAAACCAATTAAAAGTGATATCACGGGAGAAAGTTGGGAAATATCAACGGTAAAAGGTGATATTTCTGTTGTTTCCAATGGTGATTTGGCAGGTTCGACTTTACAAGGTTTGATAGATGCTAATTCAGAAGCTCTTTTAGGTAAAAGTGTTGTGGCGCGTTTTGGTAAAGAGTTTCCAATATTGATTAAGTTTATTGATGCTAAGCAAGATTTATCGATTCAATTACACCCTAATGATAAATTAGCAAAAGAGCGCCATAATTCTTTTGGAAAAACCGAAATGTGGTATATCATGGATGCTGATAAAGATGCAGACCTAATTGTAGGTTTCAATAAGAACGTCACTAAAGAGGAGTATCAAAAAAGTATCGAAAATGATACGCTATTAGATTTACTGAATTATGAAAAGGTAAAAGAAGGGGATACTTTTTTTATCAATACAGGTAAAATACATGCTATAGGAGCTGGAGTGGTATTAGCTGAAATTCAACAAACCTCTGATGTTACCTATCGTGTTTTTGATTTTAACAGAAAAGATAAAGAAGGAAATCTGCGTGAGTTGCATACAGATATGGCAGTAGATGCCATGGATTATCAACAAAAAGATGATTTTATAGTAAAATACAGCAAAGAAAATAATGCTGTAAATACAATGGTTGATTGCCCATATTTTAAAACCAACTATATAAATTTATCTGAAAATTTCAAGCAAGATATTTCAAATAGAGATTCATTTACTATTTACATGTGTGTTTCTGGTAGTGCAACAGTGGTTAATGATTCTGGTGAGGCTACAATTAAAAAAGGCGAAACTGTTCTCGTACCCGCAAACTCTAAACAAATAACACTAAAAACCAACAAAGCAACACTTTTAGAGGTAACTATTTAAAAATAGTTCTTATAAGATTTTTTTACATTAAAAAGATTACTTTTGCAAAAATAAAATTAGTAACAATGGCAAGTATTCAAGATTTAAAAAAAGATATAAATTACGTTTTAGGCGATATAATTGAAGCGGTATATTTTTGGGAAGCATCTAATGGTAAAAATAGTTCTAAAGAAGGTTCTAGCCTTATTGATGAAGCGATAAGTACTTTTGATGATTTAATTGCAAAAGTAAATATGAAAAAAGTAGAAAGTAGAAGTAAGCACCTTAAAGGTGTGAAACTAGAATTAGAAGAGAAAGCTACTGGTTTAGTTGAAAAACTTAATAAATTAGGATAAATTCTAATTATAATTAAAACAAAAAAACATCCATATATGGATGTTTTTTTTGTTTTACATGCTTTTTTTACTCCTTTTTTACTTCTTCAAGATGCTTTTTTAATTGCATACCATATTTAGAACTGGCAACTTCTGGAGTTAACATTTTATGAATAGAATCTAAGTATTTTACATTTGCATTCGCTACTTCAACTACTGCTATATAGGGGGCAACATAAGAATCTTTATTGTTTAGCGCAAAGTTTAGCGCATAAGCATAACTACGGTATATGTTTTTATCCTCTAATTTTATTAAAGAGTCAATGGTCAATGAATCTTTTTTAAGATTCGGGTCAAATCTTGCTTGTAACAATTCTAAATTTCTAGCATTGTAACGAGACATTCCCTTTTTATATTCTTCAAATTTATCATTAGTTGCAGAACCTTTTACTGTTGCTGCAAAATCAAAAGAATCCCAAGAGGTTTCAACAGTTATATTTCCTGGCTCTCCAAAAAAGGTAATTCTATCATTAATATCATTATTATCATTCTTTACAAGGTATAAATAGTAAATATCAGGACTTGCTACTTCTGTTTTAAAGCTAAAATCACCATTACCTTTAATCTCTAAAGAATCAATATTCTTTAGAATTGTATCTTGCAGCTGCTGTAAGTATAAGGTCCCTTTTTTTAAGCCTTTAATAGAGCCATTTACAGTCATTGTATTTTTGGTATCTCCAGCACAGGAAATAAATAAAAGTCCTACTACGGACAAAAAGAGAATCTTCTTCATGGTATAAATTTTGAGGGGCAAATATCAATATTTTTTTTGTTTCAGCTAGGTATTAGTTTATGATAGTATGAGTTTTTATACACAATATTAAACTTTTGAAGCTATTTCCATTAGGTACGCACAAAGTAAAGCACCGCCTGTGCCCACTACATACCCAAAAACAGCTAATAGCACACCTACTGATGTTAAAGACGAATGAAATTCAGCCGCAACCACAGGAGCAGATGCCGCACCACCAACATTTGCTTGACTTCCAACAGCCAAGAAAAAATAAGGAGCTTTTATTAATTTAGCAACAAGAATTAATAATAGGGCATGTATGCTTATCCAAATAAATCCAATTAGAATTAATCCCGGATTTTCTAGAACTTGTGCTATATCTACTTTCATTCCAATTGTGGCTACTAAAATGTAAATGAACATACCGCCAATTTTACTAGCACCTGCTCCTTCATAATTTTTGGCTTTCGTAAAAGAAAGCAGTATCCCTACTATAGTTGCAATAACTACCATCCAAAAGAAACTAGAACCAAGAAATGATAAAAAGTTTGTTGGGTTAGCTACTGCAGCTACATTTGCTATTAAATAATCACTTATAGTATTTCCGAAAAAATGTGATATGCCAACAGCTGTAAAAGCAAAACCAAATAGCATCATATAATCTTGAAGGGTAGGAACGCGCGTTATTTTTTCAGCAAATGCAGTGACTTTTATTTTTAATGTTTCAATGGCAGACGTATCTGCTTTCAACCAACGGTCTATTTTTGCTGTTTTTCCTACGCCAAATAACAATACAGCCATCCAAATATTTGCTACTGCGATATCTACTAAAACCATAGCCCCATATTTTTCTGGAGTATATTTAAACACTTCGTACATAGCAGCTTGGTTAGCACCACCACCAATCCAACTTCCAGCGATGGTAGATAATCCTCGCCATATTGCATCAAAATCATTACCACCAACCGTTTCTGGTGAAAAAATTGAAACTAGTAAAATGGCAATTGGACCCCCTATAATTATGCCTACTGTACCCGTTAAAAACATTATTAAAGCTTTTGAACCTAAATTTGCAATAGCCTTAAGGTCTATGCTTAAAGTCATTAACACTAATGCTGCTGGCAATAAATAACGACTAGCAACATAATATAAACTAGATTCATGTGTGACAATTTCCCCAAGACTATTTAAGGTTTGCCACTTTTCTGCCACCACATTTGTAGAGGCAAGAATTGCAGGTAATAGATAACACATGAGTACTGCTGGTACCAAAGAATAAAATTTATTCCAAAAACCTGTTTTAATAGAAGAAGTATAAAATATTAACCCTAGGCATAGGGCTAGTAATCCAAATATAACAGTATCATTTGTAATTAAGGGTTCTGGTAAAGTTAGTACATCCATGTATTAAAAATTTGCTGGTTTTGTCAAATATAATCAAACTATAATATGCTCTTTGATAAATTTAGCAACACCATGATTGGTATTTTTAGTAGTAATATAATTAGCAATTGCTTTTACTTCTTGTCGTGCATTCGCTACAGCAACGCCGCAACCTACATGGCTAAGCATAGCTATATCATTATAGTTATCGCCAAAAGCAATTACATTTTCTAAAGACTCATCTGAAAGCAAAAGAAGTTCAATTGCCGATAACTTTGATACTGCTTTGGGTGCTAATTCTATTAGTGTGTCATTAGAACGATAAATAGCAATATCATTTTCAAATAATTCTTGTAATTTTGAATAGATGGCATCACAGGTATCTTTTGTTCCCATCAACATTACTTTATGGGCTCCAGTTATTTTTCGTGTTTTCCAGTCGTAAAAAGTATCCACTGTAGATCTAAAATCAGGAGTTGCTTTTGTATAGTTAATCTCTTTTACAACACGTTCTGAAGTTACTTCAACATACCATTCATCTTTATAATACAAGCCCAATTTTATAGCGTGTTTTTCTGCAAGCTGATATATTTCTTTTAGAATAATAATAGGTATGGTTTGAGAGTCTAATTCTTTTTCTCCATCTAATACTAAAGCACCATTATAGCAAATTATGGCTTGGTTTTCTATACCAAGTCTTTTTTGCAAATACGTCATAGACTTTGGCATTCTGGCAGAAACAAGAATCACCCTAATTTTTTCTTTTATTCTTGATACTTCAGAAATGGTAAAATCTGATACATCGTTTTTCGTAGAAAGTAATGTTCCATCTAAATCAGAACATAATATTTTGTAATTCAAGTTTTTGGTTTTTTGTGTAAGACTAATTGCAGCTAATTTACAACAGCTACTACTTTATATGAAGACTTAACTTCATTATATATTTAACCAATAGGTTAGTTTTAAATTTATAGACCTATTTCTAGGTTCAAAGCTATTCACAAAGTAATTATCATTATAAACAATAAATAAATCGGACAAGGGAGCGAATCGCCATTGCAATCTAGAATTAAACCCTAAATTATCTCTTTGATTACTGTATTGTACCAATGTTGACCAAAAAATAGATTTGCTAAACGTAAAATCAAAACTAGGGCTTACAAGCCAGAATTCGGCACTTGAATAGGGTGCAGGAAGCGTAATTTTATCATAGTTTACAGCTAGGGAGATGGTAGCTTTGGGTTGAATTCTTAAACTTATTTCTGTTCCTGTGGAAAATTGAGTTCCATTAAAAAATTCTCCATATGCTTGCTCAATAAAATAGGCGAAAGCTTTCCTACGATCAGATCTTAAGCCCACAAAAGCATTGGTAAAAGTGTAGTTAACATCTGCAGGTAATGGAATTGCATCATCTTTTCCACTAGGATCAAATTCATCTGTTAGATAGGTGAAATTAGTCATAATACCAGCATTTAATCTGCTTTGATTTTTGAATTCAGCGCCCCAAGATCCTTTAATAGTGTAATCGGTAGTTTTAAAATTAAGCGATGGGCTTAACGTAAAAATTGGGAATAGTTCAAAACTATGTTTGTTTATACTACTGCTATTGCCCGGCCAGTAAACTCGTTCCATGCCCATCACAAATTTAAAAATATCAGTTCTTCTTATGAATCCTAAATCTGATCTAAAATCTTCACCAATGTAAACCCAATCGGTAAAAGCATTGAACATTCGACTGTTATATGCTAAAAAAGCACCTGTTGATAGGTCTTTTCCATTACCGTTATGTTCAAAGGATTTATGTGCATAAAATTTACCGTTCCACGAATTATCTTCAGAGGCTAAGTTGTAGTCAATACCCAATACTCTGTTGTACTGATCTTCTGGAGCCACAAAATCATAATCTTTAAATGATTGCCTATTAATAAAAAACATTCCAATGTTGGATCTTGAAAAAACTTTTTTCTGAAGGGCAATCATTGTATTGTTATTTGAAGCAATTTCATTCTCCAGGTCTTCTTCTGTTTGAATATTTAGTAACCCTAAGCGCCAGTCATTACTAAGTTTTCCACTTAATCGAACACCTCCAATAATTTTATTTTCAATAGAATTGTCATCTTTATCTGTAGCAATACCAATGCGTCTAGAAAAAAATGGGTTTGCATCTCTCCCTCCTCCAAAACTTGAAAATAAATCACTGTTATCTACGAAAAATTGCCTTTTTTCAGGTAAGGAAATCTCAAATCGGGTTAGGTTGGTGAAAATATTATCGACTTCAACATTTGAAAAATCGGGGTTGAAAGTAAGGTCTAAATTCATTCCATTTCCTATTGCAATTTTGGCGTCTCCACCTACTTTTACGTTGGATGTAGCTTTATTGCTTTCAAAATCTTTTTGAGATATTACATTAACATAAGGGATAATGGCAATTGGAGTTCTATATTTTCCTAAGGGTTTTTCAAAAGTCATTTCGCCCATAAAGGCTAGACTATAAATCGATTGATTTTGTGGAATGCGTGCCCATGTGCTAGTTTCATTTTCTTGAGTATCGAATCGGTAGCTGTTAAAACGCCATTTCGTTTCCCCTTCTTTAAATTTGAAAGATGTGAGTGGAATTGCTAATTCGGCCGTATAATAGTTATTAAAAACTTTAGCTTCTCCTTTCCATTTTACATCCCAGGAGGTACTAAACCCTCCACTGTCTCCACCACCATTAGATATTAGAGCTTCTCTTATAACTCCATACGGATTTATTCCAAATAAAAATGCATTACTACCATCATTGAAGGTATCAAATAGGAGGCTTATATTGTCATTACCACCTGCTCTAAAATCACGTTTTAAGGAAGGTATTACATATTTATCACCTGAGGTTTCCATTTTTACACCAATAAAAAGTGTAGTACCATCGTAATACATTTTTATGTAAGTTGCTTGCTTAGCTAGAATTGAATCTAAAGGAAAATACTGCTGAAAATCGGAAGCACTCTCCGCTTTATTCCAAACTTCTTCATCTAAAATACCATCAATCTCTGGAATTTCTGAATAAAATTTAACCGTAAATTTTTTATCTTCATTTTGACCAGAAGTGGAGAGTAAAAAAAGGAAAATAAAAGATGAACAAAGTAATCTTAACATTTGTTGTTATTTGGTTGGTAACCAAATTTAAGAGTTTATTTAGTTAAGAAAATCTTAAAACTAGAATTGGCAATTTTACTCCTTGTTTTTAGGTTGCCTTTTAGCTTTTTTCAAGCTTTGCATCAACATCCATTCTATTTGGCCATTGGTACTACGAAATTCATCTGCAGCCCATTTTTCAATGGCACTCATCATATCTTCATTTAATCGTAATGCAAATGCCTTTTTTTTTGCCATAATTATAATTTGATAAAATCGAATAAGCTTTGAATCAGTGTACTTGAAATGGGAAATTTTTCATCGCTATAGGCTTGTTGATTTTCTTCTAATGAATTTACCACTTTCATTACATGATTCATTTTTGGAATAATAATTAGTTTGGCATTAGGTTGCGCTTTTTTTAAATTTTCAGCTTCACTAATCTGTACTTGTAAATCAGCATCCCCATTGATAAGTAGAATGGGAATTGTTATTTTTTTTATTTCTTCCTGTGGATCGAGTAACATCCATTTTTTTAGAAATTTTTGATTGTTTGGAGCGAATAGTGATAGTAAAAACGGATTCACATTTACAATTGTATCTGTTTGTTTTAATTCCTCAATATGTTGCTCTGCAGTTTTACCAAACGCTGGGTTTTGTGTATTTAATTGCTTGATGATAATTTTATCTATGGGCTCTCCAGCTCCTGCAATCGAGATGTACGCCTTTATATCATCTGTAATTGCTAACATTGCAACCAATGAACCTTGGCTGTGTCCTATTAGGTAGATACCACTGAAACGAGTATCATTTTTAAAATTTTGAATGGCAATTTTAGCATCATCTGCGAAGTCGCTAACAGCGATATTTTTTAGTTTAGCAATATTTTCAATGGTAGCTGTACGTTTATCATAGCTGTAGAATGCTATGCCCCTATTATTTAGACTATCAGCAAGTGTTTTAATGTAGTTTATTTGAATGGGAGTACCCGCTTGATTACCATTACGATCAATATTTCCGGAACCATGTACAAAAATGACCAAAGGTATTTTTGCATCAGTTTTTATATAAGTTAATGTTCCTGGAATTTTAATGTCTTTATTTGTTAGACTTATATCTTCATTGGACATTGTCTGAGCATTGAGAAGTACAGGTAAAAGAACTAAAAAGAAACCTATTTTTTTCATTAATCTATTTTTTATCACGTTCTAGAATCACTTTTAATGTATAGGTGCTCGCATTAAAAATGGAGTTTAGCACATTCCAACCTTGTTTTGCATATTCGTTCAGTTCTTTCTCGAACTCAGCATCGTTATTTTTAAATAACTTGCCTTTTTGTGAAACAATTTTATATTCTTTCATATGATATTAATGATTTAAAGTTCCTGTATTTACAACTGGTGTCGTTTCTTTATCCGAACATAAAACAACCATTAAATTGCTCACCATAGCAGCTTTGCGCTCTTCGTCTAAATCTACTACTCCTTTTTTACTAAGTTCAGTGATAGCCATTTCAACCATACTTACGGCGCCTTCTACAATTTTATGTCTAGCTGCTACTATTGCTGTTGCTTGTTGACGTTTAAGCATAGCACTTGCTATTTCCTGTGCGTAAGCTAAATAGCCTATTCTTGCTTCTAAAACCTCTATGCCAGCCATTGCTAATCGCTCTTGCACTTCTTTTTCAAGTGCTATACTAACTTCATTTATACTGGACCGAAGTGTAATGTCTTCAGTGTGGCCTTCATCTGCAAAGTTATCATAAGGATACATGCTTGCCAATTTACGAACAGCAGCGTCTGTTTGTACACGTACAAAATTTTTATAATCGTCTACTTCAAATGAAGCTTGGTACGTGTCGGTAACTTTCCAAACAAGAATAGTACTAATCATAATTGGGTTTCCTAATTTATCATTTACTTTAAGGCGTTCACTATCAAAATTACTAGCTCTTAAAGAAATTTTACTCTTGGAATAGAAAGGTAGAATCCAATGAAAACCATTTTCTTTTATGGTGCCAATATATTTGCCAAAAAGTAAGAGTACTCTTGAACTATTTGGATTTACTAGCATGAAACCAGGGATTAAAAAAACAGCAATCACTATTCCGCTTACATACAAGGGATTCTCTGATGTTAATAATTGATAAACACTTCCAAATAATATGAGGGTCATGATTATGAGCATTAAATAGCCATTAATTCCTTTTATGTCCTTTTCGTTTTTCATGGTTTAAGATTTATGATATTAAAATGATATCATAAATATATCAAAATAAATTAATTAAATAGCTGTTAGAGCATAAAATATATTAATCTGTAAATAATTTTTGATTAGTTTTCCTTAAATTTCTTAGTCTTTTTCTTGTCTGGATTCTTAAAGAGGCGTTTAAAAAACCCATCTCTTTTAATAGGGTCGCAGTTCAATTTTCGCAAAACTTCTGGAGAAGGTTGCTCAAATTTTGCTTTTGTGATCTCATCGAAAGAGCTATCCTTGTTTAATTTCTGTAGAAAAAGTGCAAACATTGGTAATGCTGCGTTTGCGCCTTGCCCTAAACTTGTGTTTTTAAAACCTAATTCATGATTGTCAAGACCAACCCAGGTAATATGTACTAATTTAGGAGTGATGCCTATAAACCAAGCATCTTTATTATCTTGAGTAGTTCCGGTTTTTCCAGCAATATCATTTGATAATTTATAACTATCACGTATTCTTGATGCTGTTCCAGAGTTTATAGTGGATTTCATCATTTCTATCATAATTTCTCTGGTTTCTGATGAAAACGCCTCTTTTTCCGCTATTTTAGGAGTGAATACTTCTAAAATCGAATCTCTGTTATTTGTTATATGTTGAATAACATAAGGCTCAACAGATTGACCTTTATTTACATAAGAAGCATATGCTCCTGCAAGTTCACTGATTTTTATTTCTCCAGTGCCTAATGCTAAAGAAGGTTGATTGGGGAGCTTTGCCGTTATTCCCATTTTATTTGCCTGACGGATTACTTCTAGAATACCTACTTCTTCTAGTACTTTTACTGCAACTGTATTTACACTATTGCTTAGGGCTTGCTCCATTGAATAATTAAGGTAAGCCTCTTCTTTATTTCCAGAATTGCTTGGTGACCAGTTTTTTAAATTTTTATACGCCACTTCTTGAGCAGAAAAATAGGAGCAAGGGTCAATACCCTTTTCTAAAGCAGCTGTATATACAATGGGTTTAAAAGTAGAGCCAACTTGCCTTTTACTTTGTGAAATATGATCGTACTTGAAGTATCTAAAGTTGATGCCTCCAATCCATGTTTTTACAGCACCAGTCGTAGGATCAATCCCTAAAGAACCGGTATTTAAGAATTTCATATAATGCTGAATACTATCTGCAATAGAAGCTTCTACGTTTTTTTCACCACTCCATTCCATTAGTGTCATATTTCTTTTTTGATGTAAAGAATCTAAAATATCTTTATCTGATAATTCAGCAGTTTTAAGATTTTTAAATGATGTAGTTTTTTTAAGGAGTTTATCAATCAATTTTTTATCCGTATACCAAGGTGCATTTTTGCCATAGCTTTTTTCAAAACTATCTTGTAAAGCAGATAAATGTTCTTTCATTGCCTCTTCAGCAAGTACTTGCATTTGAAAATCTAATGTGGTATATATTTTTAGTCCAGAAGTATAAATATTATAATCGTTACCCTTTTCTTTTTGATTTTCACTCCATTCGGTAAGCTGCTTTCTTACTTCTTCTCTAAAATACGGAGCAATACCATCATTATAATTGAATTCTTTATAATCAAGTTTTAATGGAATTTGAATCAAACTATCTTTCTGATCACCACTTAGAAATTTATTGTTATACATGGCTTGCAGTACTAAATTTCTACGTTTTCTACTATTCTGTGGAAATATCCTTGGGTTATATCCATACGTAGCTTTAAGCATTCCGACGAGTACGGCAGCTTCTTCAGTATTTAGGTTTTTCGCTTTCTTATTGAAAAATTTTAGGGATGCACTTTCAATTCCAAAGGTATTATCACCAAAGCTAACCGTATTTAAATAGTGATATAGAATTTCATTTTTGGAATACGCACTTTCTAATCGAGATGCAATGAACATCTCTTTGATTTTATCTACAGCTATGTTGGTTTTTTTACGGTCTTTTCGAGGGTACAAGTTTTTAGCAAGTTGTTGGGTAATGGTACTACCACCACCAGAGCTTTTATCTTGCATTAAAATAGATTTGATGCCTACACGAAATAAACTTGGGTAATCTACTCCGGAATGGCTATAAAATCGTTCGTCTTCAATGGCAATTAGGGCATCTATTAAATTTTGAGGAAATTCTTCAAAAGCAATAGGTTGTCTATCGAATAAATAATATTTTCCTATTAAAACACTATCTGCAGTATATACCTCACTTGCTTTTTGATACTCTAATTTTGAAAGTTCTTTTGAACTCGGTAATTTTCCCCATAATCCAATATAAATACTTAGTAAAAATAAGATACAACATAGCATTAATGTGAGTATTGCGAGTATGCCATACTTAATAAACGGGGATTTAATTTTTTTTAAAATCAATTTCTTAACATTTTTTATAAGCATAAATTAAATATTGAAAAGTATATACGTTTGTACACCAGTTTAAGGTTCTATTTTATATTTTTGATTAAAATAAAATAATCATATCATATAAAACTTGCCTTGTAAATGTTCAATTAGGCAAAGGTTGAGTAAATTTTAAATAGATGAAGAAAATTTCCATTTTATTATTAACGCTATTCGTTCAATTCTCTTTTTGTAATGAGATCGATTGGTCGAAAACAGGACATAGAACAACAGGGGAAGTAGCACAAAGGCATTTAACCAGAAAAGCTAAAAAAGCAATTGAAAAACTTTTAGACGGACAAAGTTTGGCTTTAGTTTCCACATTTGCGGATGATATTAAATCTGATAGAGCTTATAAAGATTTTAACGCATGGCATTATGTGAATTTCCCTGCGGATAAAAAATATACCGATGTAACACCTAGCCCTTATGGAGATATTGTTGTGGGGATTCAAAAATGTATAGCGATTGTTAAGGATGAAAAAAGTACTGAAGCTGATAAAATATTCTATTTAAAGTTTTTGGTCCATTTAATTGGTGATTTGCACCAACCTATGCATATAGGCAGACTAGAAGATAAAGGAGGTAATGACATTCAATTGCAATGGTTTGGTAAGGGAACCAACCTTCATAGAGTTTGGGATAGCAATATGATTGATGATTATGGAATGAGTTTTACAGAAATTGCTGATAACCTACCCGAATTAGATAAAACCCAGCAAAAAGAAATTCAAAAAGGAGATGTTTTTGATTGGGTAGAAGAGTCACAAGAATTAGCTAATGAATTATATGATTCGGTGGAAGTTGGTGAGAAAATTGGTTATGCATATAGTTATAAGTATTGGGGTATGGTGGAAACTCAATTGCAAAAGGGAGGACTGCGTTTAGCGAAAGTGCTCAATGATATTTTTGATTAATTTTATATACCTATATATACTGTGTACGTAAAAACTCCGAAGGTAACCTCGGAGTTTTTGATTTTTATAATACTACTCAAGGCATTATTATTGTAATACAGCCTTTAATTGATTTCTATATTCAGAAGGATTTTGTCCAGTGAATTGCTTAAATGATTTATTAAAATGAGAAAAATTATTGAAGCCACTTTCAAAACAAACTTCAGTAATACTCATAGGTTTTTCCGCTAAAAGCTTTGAGGCATGTACCAAGCGATATTCATTTACAAACTGTACAAATGTTTTCTTGGTTATTTTTTTAAAATATCGACAGAATGAAGGGACAGTCATACTCACTAAGTATGCAATCTCTTCTAAAGTGATTTCTTCTTTAAAATTAATTTTAACAAAATTAAAAACCAGATTTATACGGTCATTATCTTTTATTGAAGCCTCCATAGAAAAACCTTCACCATTTAAGATTTTAAATTCATCAGAATTTGCAAGTTCATTTAAAATATTTAAAATAGATAACAATCGCTGGAAATCGGTTTGGTATTCTAGCACTTCTATTTTTTCTCCAATTTTCCTTTTTGTTTTTCCATAAAAGGCAATTCCGCCTTTGCATACTTCGAAAATATTTTGAATTTTTTTCATTTCAGGAATATTGAAGAAATCATTGCCTAAAAAGTCCTGTTTCATTTGTACTACGGTTTCACTTTCATTACCTGTGAAACTATCCGTAAATCCACAATGTGGTAAATTTGAGCCTATAAGTATAAGGTCACCATCAGCATAATAAGAAACATGGCTCCCTATTTGTCTTTTTCCCGAACCTCCATTTATAAAGACAAGCTCAATTTCTGGGTGATAATGCCATACCGTATTATTGTTCACTTTTTGTTCATCAAATTTTTGATACGTAAATGAATGTCCAAAGTCGGGGGCTATTACTTCAAAGGTAGGTTTCTGTAATATCATACTATGTTTTCATTAGAAATTATAAAATTATAAAAGCAGTTGTTCTTGTATATGTGCAAAGTTACCTATAATCTATGTTATCTTAACGTTAAGGTAGTATTGCTATTGTATTAATGGTAAAATAGCATAGAAATTGGAAAATTGAGGACTACTATACCTCTTTTTTAGCGCCTACATTTGTCATGTAAATAATTTAGTAATCCCCAAAAAACAAAAATTATGAAAAGAGTTCTGAAATTTACAGTAATGGCAGCGTTAGTATTCAATACAATAACAGCTATGGCTAATGAACCAAAAATGAAACTAGTAGCCGATAATGAAGCAAAGAGTTTAGTTTTTGAATTAGATATTACATCTAAAGACACTAAAATTCAATTTGTAGATAGTGATAACAATGTTATTTATTCAGATTACAACTTTGCGACAAAAGGACTTCGTAAAAAGTTCGATTTGAGTAAACTACAAAAAGGAGTTTATACCTTTAAAATGGACAACGCTACCAAATTAGTTACGTATACTATTTTAATTGAAGAAAATGGGATTTCGATTCTTGAAAAAGCTGAGAACACAAAACCAATTTTTAGAGTAAAAGAAGGTATGGTATTCATTAATCTACTAAATAGAGACATGCAAAAAGTAGATATTAAAGTTTATGATGCTAGTGACAGATTGTTATTCTCTGAAGCAATTACGGATAAGTTGGTAGTAGAAAAAGCGATTAATTTTAAGAAAGCTTTTAAAGGAGAATATACAATTACCGTTAAAGATACTAACGGAGTATATTCAAAAAATATAAACATATAATATAAGAAATTGGTTTTAAGTTAAGTTGAGTTAATTTTTTTAAACCAGAAGGGGAGCATTTGCTCCCCTTTTTCTTTGGTTGATTTTATTTTTTTTATTTAGAATTGACAATCCATTTATTAATTTTATTTTCTAATAAAGCCAAGGGTACGCACCCAGTTTCTAATACTTGGTTATGGAATTCTTTAATGTCAAATTTATCTCCTAGTTCAATTTTAGCTTTAGCTCTAAGTTCTCTTATCTTTAATTGTCCAATTTTATAAGATAATGCCTGGCCTGGATTGGCCATATAGCGTTCAATTTCCGCTGTAATTCCAGCCTCAGATTCTGCCTCATTGTCTAGTGAATATTGAATAGCTTTTTCTCTTGACCATCCTTTTGAATGTAGCCCAGTATCTACAACTAATCGAATGGCTCTGTGCATTTCAGCACCTAACATTCCAAAATATTGGTATGGGTCAGTATATAAACCTAGTTCTTTTCCTAGCGATTCAGTATATAAAGCCCAGCCTTCTCCATAAGCACTATACCATAATGTTTTTCTGAATTTTGGTAAATCTTCATTTTCTTGAGTTAAAGAAATTTGAAAGTGATGCCCAGGAATGGCTTCATGTAAAAACAAGTCTTCATCAGAATATATATTATACTTCTTTACATTTGGAATAGGGACATAAAATATACCAGGTCGAGTACCATCAATAGAACCAGCGTTGTATTCCGCACTTGCTGAAGCTTCTCTAAAAGCTTCTGTTCGCCGAACTTCAAATGGTGTTTTTGGTTGTTTGCCAAAAAGTTGATCTACTTGGGGCTTCATTTTTTGGTGAATGGCATTAAAATTAGCTATGACTTGTTCTGGTTCCGTAAAAGGCATTAATTCTTTTTTGTTTCTTACAAAATCAAAGAAAGCTTTTAAATCACCTTCAAAGCCAACATCAGTTTTAATTTTTTCCATTTCAGAAGAAATACGAGCCACTTCATTTAAGCCTAGCTGGTGAATTTCATCAGCAGTCATATCTGTAGTGGTGTACAATTTAATAGAATACTCATAATATTCTTTCCCATTAGGGATACTATCAATACCACTAGAATTTCTTCCTGCTCCCAAATATTCCGTATTCATAAAATCATACAATTTTTGATATGTAGGTATAATTTTTTCTTTAATCATACTTATGTAATATCCCTTTAGATTTTCCTTTTCTTTGCTTGTAAAACTATCAGGAAATTGTTTAATTGGACTATAGAATAAATTTTCCTCCATATTTGGATTTGTCATCTCTAAGAGCTGAGGGGTAACTTTTTTAATTAAAGATTTTGGTAATACGTTACCTGTAGTTATCCCTTCTTTCATTCTAGTTTCTGCTGTTTCTAACCATGTGATGTATGCATTCAAGCGCATAAGCCAATTTTTATAGTCTTGAACTGTTTTAAAAGGTTGCGAACTACCTCCACTTGCCAATTGCCCCATCATTAGTTGCAGGGTCCACATTTGGTCTAAAGGAAACAGCTCTTCTCTAAAGGTTAATCTTTCTAAATTTAGGTCACATTCCCATTGTAGAATGTCTTTACTCATTTGTTGGCTAGGCGTAAGGTCTTCGTTATTTACTTCTTGAAGTTTACTTTTGTAACCAGAATAAAATGAATTCTCAGTAGCTCTAAATTCATCACTCAAGTTGTTCGGTAAAAGATCATTATATCGAGTGTCACCTTGCGATGTTGCATTTAAAGGATATAATTTTAAACTTTCTTGGAAATAATCTTCAATCAAAGTATCAAAAGCCTGATTATTAATTAGTGTTAAAGTTTCTTTTTTTTCTTCTTTGCAAGCGTGTAAAGCAACTAGGCTTATCACTATAAGTAGTATTTTTTTCATAGCTGTTATTTCTTTGATTGTACTAATTTTCTTAAACGTTCTTTCTTGTATTCGGGGAGTGCATCATTCTCCAAAATAAGCTTGATGGTTTCTTGATCTTTATCCTTAGCAAATAAAAATTCGTAATACTGATATATGGTTAATGGATTTTCAGATTGTTTCATCAATAATAATTCATCTCCCATAGCTACATTTCCAGTTTCAAGAATTCTCACATAGGTGCCAGGGTAGTTGTGTTTTACAAATTGTTTTATAATTTTTTGGTTATTAAAACGTATGCCTAATTTATAACAAGGTTCTCTAGGTTGTGTAATTTGTACTAATGCACTTCCAATTTTATAAATAGCTCCAATACGGAGTTTTGATTCATCTAAACCTTCAATAGTTAAATTTTCGCCGAACATGCCCCAATTCCATTCCATATTAGGATATAATTCTTTCCAATATGGGTATTGGTCAGCGGAATATATATAACAAGCTTTATGTACTCCAGCATGATGTTTTCTATCAATGACAGTGTCATTATCAACATCCGTTACTCCTAAATGTAATGGATTATTAACTGGATATTTAAAAATTCCTGTTTGTTCTTTCTTGCCATTCCAGAGAACGGTAGTGGGTAGGCCTAAATTTGTTGAGATTACCTTCATTCTATAAAGGTAAAAAACCATCATAAATTAATAGGATGGTTTTTGATTTTATGTTAAAAATTTATTTGGTCTTATTTTTCTAACTTTTTAGTGACAAAAAAACCTGTTAATAGGCCAACACCCGCCATTAAAAATATAGTACCAGGAAAGGCAACTCCTTCATCGACACCGAAACTATAAACTAAAACCGGTGCTATAAATATTGCCAAACCTATTCCAATTAATAATAGCGCAAAATTTAAAATAAATATTTTCCAAACGGGAGAGGCGTTTTCACGCTTTCCTTGTACAAAAATACTAGCATCTGCACCTTTTTCAATTAGTGCCATGCGTTCCCTGTTCCGTGTAGAGAAATAAAGATAAGTAATTGCGAAAACTACTAAAAAAAAGCTAATGGGGATTAAAATTGCTGCTGCCATACTGATTGTTTTTTAATTGATTAATTTAATATGTTTTCATGTATGACGAATGTTTTTCATTGCAGGTTACATAAAACATATTATTTTTTATAAATTATGTAACCATGATTGTTTTTTATTCGTCTTATAAACTAAATGAACAACCAACAAGATCAATATTATATAGCTAAAACAATTAAAGGGAATGCCCAGGCTTTTTCTGTTTTGATTGATCGGTATAAACATATGGTTTTTACGCTAGCTTTAAAGATGCTTAGAAATAGAGAAGATGCGGAAGAAGTTGCCCAAGATACTTTTATAAAGGCTTTTCACTCCTTAGCAACATTTAAAGGAGATTCGAAATTTTCTACATGGATTTATAAAATTGCCTATAATGGAAGTTTAGATTATTTAAAAAAGGAAAATAGAAGATTAATAACCAGTACCATTGAGTCTGATCATGATATTCATTTGTCTGAACTAACCAATGTATTGGATCAATTTGAAGTTCAAGATCGAAAAAACATTATTGCACAATCGCTTGATGAATTGAGTTCGGAAGAAGCGATCTTAGTAACATTGCATTATTTTGATGAATTATCTTTAAATGAAATCTCTGAAGTAATTAATGTTTCTGCAAACACTTTAAAAGTTCGCTTGTTTAGGACAAGAAAGCGATTAGCAGAAATCCTAGAAAAAAAATTAACACCAGAAACGATTAAAAGTTATGGAAGAAAATAATATAAAAGATTTTGATGCCTTTCTGAGCAAGGCGGTAAAAGAAGTTGGTTTAGAAGAACCAAACAAAGATTTTAACCATGCTATACTTTCAAAGCTACCATTAAAAGCAGCGCATCAAATGGTAAAGAACAAACCTTTAATATCCAATTTTGGGTGGTTAGTTGTGTTTATAAGTGTAAGTTCTGTGGTGGTGTCTACGCTATTTTATGGGCAAGGGCCAAATACCGATAATAAATACCTAAGCCTGCTTGATACTTTCTTAAGTTTTAATTTTCTCGACAAAATTACTAGTATCACCGTATCAGGAATTTTCACTTATGGAATTCTTGTGCTACTGGTTTTTCTATATATTCAAATCTTTGTACTTAAAAAGTATGTAAACTATAATGGTCTCGTATATGAAAAGTAGGGCAGATAACAAGTGCCAACCATTAAAGTATGGTAGATCACCAAACACGTAATAGCCTTTAAATTTATTATTTTCTGCCCTATTTTTATCTACTGGTTTTATTCAGTTCAGCGCCATTTACTACGATGGATTTTGTGAATTGTAATAGCGCTATTCCTTGATTAATAGTTTAATGTAGCACCAATTCCAATTCCCATATCGCTGTCGTAATGCGTGGTAATACCCATATTTCGAGTAGCGATAAATTTAAAGCCTGTCATATATTCCTTATCAGTATTTACCATAAATGCCCATCTCAATCTTGGTGAAATAGGAATATCTTCTCGCATTAGCTGAAAACGCAAATTTCCATCGGAATAAACTTCACCTTGTAATTTTACAAGCATTGGTAATGTGTATTCTGTTCCTAAACTCATAACCGCTCTGTGGTCTTTTGTATTGGTTTGTCCAAATAGGTTTTCTTCAACTTCGCCATTTTGTTTTCGGTAACGCCAATCAAAACCTACAAAAGGCATAAACCATTGATTCTTTCCAATATAGCGTCCAATATGCGTTTCTGTTTCATAGCCATGTCCATCGTGGTAGCCCAAACGCCATTCAGTTCCAATACTCCATCTTGTATTTTGCAACATTATCATTCCGTCATTTCCATTAGTAGCAAAGTCATTTTCCGCCATTAAATGAAATTTGTTACTTTCTGCCTGTAGCTTTTTGTAAGCCCATTTTTTGTTGGGTAGATACGGATTTGGCATTTGGTTTTCATAAGAAAATACTCGATTCATTCCTGCCATCATATGATATAAAATATGGCAATGAAAAAACCAATCACCTTCCGCATTCGCTAAAAATTCGATCGTGTCGGTTTCCATAGACATAATGTCCAGCACGTTTTTAAGTGGTGCAAATTCGCCTTGACCGTTCAATACTCTAAAATCGTGTCCGTGAAGGTGCATTGGATGTCGCATCATAGAGTTGTTGTACAGCACAATTCGAACATTTTCGCCTTTTTTAATTAGAATTTTATCGCTTTCAGCAAGCACTTTATTATCTATACTCCATACATAACGGTTCATGTTTCCAGTAAGCTCAAATCGTAATTCTCGCACTGGTGCATCTTTAGGCAACGTTGTTGGCTGCGGTGCTTTCAGCATGGCATAATTTAGAGTAACAATGTCTTGATTTGTATTCATCGAATGATTGGAATGATCCATTGTGTCGTCTATTTGCATTTTATCCATCTTCATTTTCGGATTTCCAGTGATTTCTGGATACATAACTGTATTCATATCCATTTTTTGGTATGACATATCCATTCCCATATCGTCCATACTGCCATCCATATTCATCATATCATTCATCATTTTCATTCCTTCGAAATACTTTAGTTTTGGCATTCTGCTTTTTAACTGAATTTTGCCATTTCCCAAATAAATTGATGCTGATTTTGTACGGTCTTCTGGTGTTGCCAAAAATTCGTAAGCTGTATCCTCTTTTGGAATTGTAACCACAACATCATAGGTTTCTGAAACGCCAATGATGAGCCGATCTACTTCTAGAGGCTCCACATCATTGCCATCATTGGCTACAACGGTCATTTTTCCACCTGCATAATTCAGCCAAAAATAGGAGGAAGCTCCTCCGTTTGAAATACGTAATCGCACTTGGTCACCCGCTTTGAATTGAGACAACTGACTTTCGTTTTTTCCATTGATTAAAAACTTGTCATAAAACACATCGCTTACGTCCATGGCTAACATCCGTTTCCATTCGTTGCCTAATTTGGTTTTGAAATGTCTCGCTTTTATAGCCTCTGAATAACTTTGAACTGTTCCTTTTTGAATTGCCGACCAGTCGTTTGCATTGTGCAACATACGATGCACATTTTCGGGTTTTAGATCTGTCCATTCGCTTAAAATTAAAGGAACTTCTGGTAAATCGTCAATCCCTTTTCTAAATGTTGGGTCGTCTTTCTTTTTCAATAAAATCAACGAGCCATACATTCCAATCTGCTCTTGCAATCCACTATGACTGTGATACCAATGTGTGCCGCTTTGAATAATTGGAAAACGATAGGTAAACGTTTCGTTGGGCTCAATTGGCATTTGCGTTAAATAAGGTACGCCATCTTCTTTGTTTGGGAGATAAAGTCCGTGCCAATGTAAAGAAGTACTTTCCGTTAACTTATTGTGAACCACAATTTCTGCAATATCACCTTCTGTAAAAGTTAAAGTTGGCATTGGTATTTGACCGTTTACGGCAATTGCTCTTTTTTCTTTGCCTGAATAGTTGACTATGGTATCGGTTACGGTTAATTCGTATCGAACCACATTTTGACTAAATAGGATATGGGTTGACAATATTCCTAAGAATATTGACAGCCATTTTGTATGTTTTTTCATTTTAGTCATTCCTTAATAGTTTCAACAGTTTTTCCACAACTTAACATTTGTGAACCGTAATAAGGGTTTTTAATAGTTTCTTCTTTACTTAACCAATTTGCCCCTTTACCGCTATTTGCCATTGGACAGAATTGATAATAGATTGTTTTTTCTTGTTTCGAAACTTTTATAATAGCGTACATGTTTTTTGAAAGCGTGGTAAAATGGTCTCTTTGTAGGCTTATTTCTTTCGTTTCTGAAATATGTTCTGCACCTTCTTTCAAGTTTTGCAAAGCTTTCATCCATACCATATGAATATCCATTGAAAGTTGATCCATTTTCACATTATTTATGGCTATTAAAAGATTTTTTGCTTCGGCTGATGCTTTCGTTCCATCTGTGCTTACCAGTGCATCTTTGACTGCAAAATAAGTATCGAAAACCACTGAAAGTAGATTTGATTCTTGTGTTTGAGTAATTTTGTTTGAATGCATTGAATGGTTATTTTTAGACCTATCCATAGTTGCTTCGTCCATTTTGGCATTTGTTGTTTTAGCTCTTTCATATTGACAACAACTAGGTAAACTTGCATACGTATTATCAGGTGCTAAAAAGGTATCACTATCATAACCTGCTAAAGCAATTCGTTTCAGAATTTCTTCTTTTGAAGTTTTTAAGCTGTTGTATGAAAGTGTAGCCATTTTGGTTTCCTTATTCCAGTCTACGCTGGCTTGGCTATTTATGTTTCCTGCTTTTTCGATCGTGCTTTCACACATTCCACAGTTCCCATAGATTTTTACGATTTCGGTTTGCTGGTTTTTAATTTGAGCGGTACACACTAGACATGATAGCACGATAGAAGCTATCATTATAAATTTTAATGAGTTCATTTTTTTAAATTTTATATTGTTGTAATTACTAAATAATACAAGCTGAGGGTATGTTTTTAAAGGGCATACCTATGGCTGTCAAAAAAAAATTAGCTTATTTTCGGCGGTTGCCAAATGGTAAGATGCACTGCTTTAGGAATGTGTTGAACGTAGGTCCAACTGTTATTCAAAAGTATAAAATGATTAGTCTTTAATAATTGAAAATTATTAAAGAGGACAGGGATATTCACTGAACTCGGACAATGACAAGAGGTGTTATCACAAGTTCTATCACAGCCATCCTTATTATTATCTTGGTTGTCGCAACAGGCTTTTTTTTCTGAATTACGATTTTCTTTCGAGCAAGATTTTTTTTCTATTTTTACTTTTTCTGAAGAATTTCCACACGCCAAAAGAGTACTAGTCGGTATGACCAATAATAGTAAAAAAAGGACTAATAGTTGTGTTTTACTTTTCATAAAATTCCACCACAAAGATACTAAATATTTCAGATTTCAATTTGGTTTTTTCTTGGTTGGTGGCTATGCCATTTTTGTTTTCTAATGCGACCTGTTACTCATTAAAAATAAATGTATTGTTGGATCGTTGGCTTTTTCAGCTTGTGGGTAACTATGTACTTAAGCATCAATATGGTATATAAGAATAAGCCCAATACATTAAACCAAATTGTAAGGGTAGTCTTAAAATAAGAATCCATTTGGGTATTCCGGCAGCTTGTTTTTCACCTGAAAGCATATAAAAATGGACCAGTAAAAAAACAAGTAACATGGCTATAATGCCATAAATGGATGGATTTTTTGTTGCTGGAAAACATAAACCGATACCTAGTAGTATTTCCGCAAAACCACTTAAGGTAACTAACAATTTGTGTTTTGGTAAATACCGTGGCATAATACGTAAATAGGCCTTAGGCTTTATAAAATGCATTAGACCAGCAAAAATATATAGGGCAGCCATGAGGTACAAGTGAAAGGGGTAGGTCATAGGAAATCATATTTCCAGAAAGATACTAACTTTCCATAAAAAAACCGCCTCAATTTAATGAAGCGGTTTTTGATTCTAAATCTAGAAATATTTATTTCACCATCTCGTAGCTACGTTTAATGAAGTTCGTAAGTTCTTCACCTTTTAGTAAGCCTTTGGATAAGCGTGCTAAATCTAAAGACTGATTAATTAACCGTTCTTTCTTCTTAGCCGTTTTTGTGTTTAAAATTTCAGATACTAAATCGCTGTTGGTGTTTACGATAAGGTTATACATTTCTGGCATATTACCCATTCCGAACATTCCACCACCACCACCAGACTGCTGCATCTCTTTCATTCTGCGCATAAACTCAGGCTCCGTAATAATAAATGGTGAAGCCGTACTATCCATAGCTTCTAGCTGAATAGTATATGATTTATTAGCGATTGTTGCTTCTAAATCTTTCTTAAGCGTCTCTTTTTCTTCATCAGAAAGTTTAGAGATTTGTGTTTCATCTTTCTTGATTAAGTTATCAATATGATCAGCATCTACACGAGCAAAAGAAATATTCTCTTTTGAGGTCTCTAATTTCTGCATTAAATGCGAAATAATTGGAGAATCTAACAATAAAACTTCATATCCTTTAGCTTTTGCAGCTTCAATATAACTGTGTTGTGCTTCTTTATCAGAGGCATAAAGAATTACCAGCTTATCATCCTTATCTGTTTGATTTGCTTTTAATTTTTCTTGTAACTCTTCAAATGTAAAGTACTTCCCATCTACAGTTGGATATAGCGCAAATTTATCTGCTTTGTCGAAGAATTTATCTTCTGAAAGCATACCGTACTCAATCACAATTTTGATGTCATTCCATTTAGCTTCAAAATCTTCTCTGTTATTTTTAAATAAAGAAGAAAGTTTATCGGCTACTTTTCTTGTTATATAGGATGATATTTTTTTAACAGCACCATCTGCCTGTAAATACGAACGTGAAACATTTAATGGAATATCTGGAGAGTCTACGACACCGCGAAGCATCATTAAAAACTCAGGAACTATTCCTTCTACATTATCCGTTACATAAACCTGATTCTGGTATAGTTGAATTCTATCTTTCTGAACGTTGAGATCATTTGTTAATCTTGGGAAATATAAAATTCCTGTTAGATTAAAAGGATAGTCGACATTCAAATGAATATGAAATAAAGGCTCTTCGAATTGCATTGGATACAATTCTCTGTAGAAATTTTGATAATCTGAAGTTTCTAAATCAGCTGGTTGTTTTGTCCAAGCTGGATTTGGATTATTGATGATATTGTCTACCTCTTGAGTAGGAGCTTCATCTTCTTCTTTAGCACCTTCAGGTTTTGGTAAAGTTTCTGTTTTAGTTCCAAATTTAATTGGAACAGGCATAAACTTATTATACTTCGTTAAAAGCTCGCTAATTCTGTTTTTCTCTAAAAACTCTGTAGAATCTTCGGCTATATGAAGAATAATTTCAGTGCCTCTTTCTTTTTTGTCTGATGGACCTAAATCAAAATTAGGAGAACCATCACATGACCAATGTACACCTGGTTCATCTTTGAAACTTTTTGTAATGATTTCTACTTTTTCAGCAACCATAAATGCGGAGTAAAAACCTAATCCAAAATGTCCAATAATACCAGAATCTTTAGCACTGTCTTTATATTTATCTAAAAATTCTTCAGCGCCAGAGAAAGCTACTTCATTAATGTATTTTTTTACTTCCTCTTCAGTCATACCTAAACCTTGATCGATAATGTGGATTTTCTTTCCATCTTTATCAACCTTAACTTCAATAATAGGATTGCCATATTCTACGCCCCCTGCTTCACCAATAGAAGTTAAATGTTTTAATTTTAATGTTGCATCTGTTGCATTAGAAATTAATTCTCTTAAAAAAATTTCGTGATCGCTGTAAAGAAATTTCTTTATTAACGGAAATATATTATCAACGGACACATTAATCTTACCTGTTGCCATATCTTATTTTAAATTTAATTACTATTCACTTGATACTAGTCAAAAAAAATACCAGAAAGTCAGTAGGTGACAAACTGACACAAAGTAGCTGTTGGTATAGCCTTTTGTCCTTATTAATTGAAATTTGCATGTCAATTCTGTAATAATTTATTAAAAAATTTTAAAAGTAGTGTGATAAGGAATTTAGTTGTAGACCGACTAATAAACTGTTATTTAAAGTTGCTAAGCGCAACGATGAAAACTTTAACAAATATTTTTGTTTAATTTATTTATAAAATTGTTAAACAAAGTGTATCTTTACAAAAAGATTGAGGAAGAATAATTGCTATGAAAAAGATTTATGTTCTGTAATCAATTTTTATTTACTGGTTAAGTTGTTTAAGAAACGTATTTCCCCTTTGGAAATACGTTTTTTTAATATAAGTACCTATTCAAGGAATTTAATTATATAGGTTAATCAAAATTTTAATTATAAAAAAATAAACGTCATGGCTACAAAATCACAAACAAAAAAAATTACGGATGATGCTATTATTGCTATGTATATGGAGTATGTTTTAGAGCATGAAACTGTTCCTAGATCCATCTATAAATTTTGTAAAAGCAATAAAATTAAGGAAGAAGATTTTTATAATTTTTTTGGTTCCATTGAAGGTATACAAGTCGCCGTTTGGGAGAAATTTTATACCAATACTAAAGCAATAATGAACAGTAATGTAGCGTATGCTTCTTTTTCGAATAAAGACAAAATGCTTACATTCTTCTTTTCGATGTTCGAGCTGTTAACAATGAATAGAAGTTATGTGCTTTTTGCATTGCACGAACATAAAAATATATTGAAAAATTTAAGTCAATTAAAAGGACTTCGTACGCATATTAAGGCTTTTGCTGCTGATTTAATTGAAAAAGGGAATGCTGATAAAAATTATAAATTAACAAAGAAGAATCCTAAGATATTTTCTGAAGGAGCATGGTTTCAGTTTATGTTCTTATTGAAATTTTGGATGGATGATTCAAGTGCAGGATTTGAAAAAACGGATTTAGCTATAGAGAAATCTGTACATACCGTTTTTGATGTTTTTGAAAATACACCGCTAGAGAGTTTAATAGATTTTGGTAAGTTCTTATACAAAGAGAATTTTGCTTAACGCATAGCAATTGATACAGGTACTCTAAAAATAAAATTAGCTGTAACTTGTTTAAGTTTTACAAAAAAAAGGTTATGGTGAATGCATTTAACCATTAAAAGAAAATAAGGATTACCAAATGAAAACACTAGATAAAATTCCTACTGGAAAAATAGAAAGAGCAGGTAAGCTTGTTAAAACAGGAGTGAAAATTGGGGGTAACTATGTGAAATATTACAGTAAGAAGTTGGTGAACCCTGAATTGAATAAAGATGAGCTTAATGAGGATAATGCAGGTGATATTTACGATGGTTTAAAAAGTTTAAAAGGAAGTGCTCTTAAAGTTGCACAAATGCTAAGCATGGAAAAAAACTTACTGCCATCAGCTTATGTCGAAAAATTTTCATTGGCACAGTTTTCAGTACCACCTTTGTCTGCACCTTTGGTTCGAAAAACATTTAAAAAATATTTAGGCAAATACCCAGAAGAGGTTTTTGATACTTTTGATAAAGATTCTATAAACGCTGCAAGTATTGGTCAAGTGCATAAAGCAACAAAAGATGGAATTGATTTAGCAGTAAAAATTCAATACCCCGGTGTAGCTGAAAGCATAACTAGCGATCTGGCGATTGTTAAACCTCTTGCTATTCGAATGTTTAATTTACAAGGTAAAGATTCTGATAAATATTTTAAAGAAGTGGAACATAAATTGGTAGAAGAAACCAATTATATTCTTGAAATCAAACAAAGTCAAGAAATTACAAAAGCTTGTGCCATAATACCACATATGGAGTTCCCTAATTATTATCCTAATCTATCTAGTGAGCGAATAATTACCATGGATTGGATGACAGGTTCACATTTAAGTGAATTCGCGAAAACAGATTTTAATTCTAGTACTGGAAATAAATTGGGACAAGCCTTGTGGGATTTTTATATGTATCAAATACATGGCTTGCGTAAGGTGCATGCAGATCCACATCCAGGTAATTTTTTGGTTAGTGAGAAAGAAACATTAATTGCGATAGATTTTGGGTGTATAAAAAAAATCCCAGATGAATTTTATATTCCTTATTTTGAATTGGCGAAAAAAGACGTAATTGAAAATGACACCATGTTTATGGAAAAACTCTATGAACTTGAGATATTAACACTTACAGATACTGAAGTAGAATTGAAATTCTTTAAAGCTTTATTTAAAGAAATGCTTACCTTGTTTACAGCGCCTTTTAATGAAGAATATTTTGATTTTGGGTCAGATGAATTTTGGTTGCGAATAGCGGATTTAAGTCAGCGCTATTCCAAAGATGATCAAATAAGAAAAATGAATGGTAATCGAGGTTCTAAGCATTTTTTATATATGAATAGAACATTTTTTGGCTTATTCAATCTTCTTCATGACTTAAAAGCGAAAGTAGAAGTCAATAATTTTAGGCAATACCTGACTTAATATTGCCTAGTACAGGATCTGGTTTTTAGGATGTAAAATTAGATGTACTGTAAAAATTAAAAATTCACCAATTACGCCAGAAATAATAATTATATTGTTTCTGGCGTAATTATGTTATAAAAAGAAGTTAATCTATATGATAATCACATATATCTAACATTATAGAATTATCCTTAAATTGCACAGCTAAGTTTTAATTAATTCGTAGATTTAATTTATATCAATTTAAAATTTCACATAAAAGAGCAATATGTATAATTCAAAAATAATAGGATTAGGATATTATGTGCCTGATAATGTAGTGACTAATGACGATTTGTCAAAGGTTATAGATACTAATGATGAATGGATTCAAGAGCGTACTGGTATTAAAGAAAGAAGACATGTAATAAAAGGAGATGGCGATACCACCACCACAATGGGTGTAAAAGCCGCTAAAATTGCTATAGAACGCGCAGGGATTGATAAAGATGATATAGATTTTATTGTTTTTGCAACCTTAAGTCCGGATTATTACTTTCCTGGACCTGGAGTCTTGGTACAGCGTGATTTAGGAATAAAAACAGTAGGTGCTTTAGATGTAAGAAATCAATGCTCTGGCTTTGTTTATGGTATTTCGGTAGCAGATCAATATATTAAAACAGGAATGTATAAAAATGTTTTAGTTATTGGCTCTGAATTGCATTCGCATGGTTTAGATATGACAACTCGAGGTAGAGGTGTTTCTGTAATATTTGGCGATGGTGCAGGAGCTGCAGTTTTGTCGAGAGAAGAAAACACATCTAAAGGTATTTTGTCTACACACTTGCATTCTGAAGGGCAACACGCCGAAGAACTTTCTTTAATTGCACCAGGGATGGGAAAACGCTGGGTCACTGATATCATCGCTGATAATGATCCTAATGATGAATCTTATTTTCCATATATGAACGGACAGTTTGTATTTAAAAATGCAGTTGTTCGTTTTAGTGAAGTGATTATGGAGGGGCTTGGTGCTAATAATTTAACGCCAACAGATATTGATATGCTAGTGCCACATCAAGCAAATTTAAGAATCTCTCAATTTATTCAACGTAAGTTCGAATTATCAGATGATCAAGTTTTTAATAATATCATGAAATATGGTAATACAACGGCTGCATCAATTCCTATCGCATTAACGGAAGCATGGGAGCAAGGTAAAATAAAAGAAGGTGACCTCGTTGTTTTAGCTGCTTTTGGTAGCGGCTTTACATGGGGAAGTGTCATTATCAAATGGTAAAAACAAAAACCCCGACGAATTCGTCGGGGTTTCTTTTTGATAGGCCATTATAGAGCGTTAACCAACCAACCTTCTATACAATAGCACTATCAATTAACTATAATATTCCACCACCATTTTCTTTCGTGTTGTTATCTCTTCTTTTTCGTTGAGCAGCTCTATTTTTACTACTACCAAACATATAAGATAACCCAGCGTATACGGTTCTACTTTCCCAATTAAATTGTCCCGTTTGCTCAAATGGTCTTTGACCTTCAAATGCAAAACGCATGGTATTAAATACATCATTAAAGTTTAGACTAAATGTGCCTTTGCCATCTGCAAAACTGTAGCGCGCACCGGTATTTACAAAATACATAGGTTTGGCCGTGAATTGGATGCCTTGATTTTCACCTCTATAAAAGCCAAATACTTGAAAAGTTAGGTTTTTTGTAGCTTTTAAACTGTTATTCATTCTAAGATTCCAAGCCGTATTTTCCACTTCAACTTTTTCTATAACGATGTCATCTAAAGTTGCTGAAGAATTATCAGCCTGTAGACTTTCAGTAATTCCTCTTTGTGTTTGTGAGAAAATATCAAAACTACCATTGATACTCCACCATTTTAGGGGTTTATAATTAAGAGAGAACTCCATGCCGTATGCCGAAGTGTTGTCAAAATTATCAAAGGTTAATATTAATTTATTTAAATCAAGGCGATCAACGTATACGGCTCTATTGATTTCATCATTTATTTCTCTATAAAAAACGCCAGTGGTAATACTTCCTTTTTCTAAACGTCTCGTATAATTAACTTCATATGAATTTGTGAATTGTGGGACTAAACTCGGGTTTCCGAAAGATGAAATTAGGGGAGTAGACCATTCTCGTATAGGGTTTACTTGTTGTAATCCAGGGCGATCAACACGTCTACTGACGCTAACTTGATATTGATTTTTTTCACTCGGGGAATAGGTTAGAAATGCAGATGGGTAAATCTGAGTATACTTATCGGTAAAGGCTCTTACCGTATTCGTGTCCGCCTTTACTTCTACATTTTCTACTCGTAACCCTCCTTGGTAAGACCATTTCTTATAATTTTGTCCAAAAGTGGCATAAGCAGAATAAATATCCATGCCATATACGAAATCAGTATCTGGTGTGGGTACTAAATTACCACTGTTGTTAAAAGATAAACCGGTGGAAGCGTAATCTACATTTGTTTCAAAAACACGTGCTTCTACTCCTAATTCTAATTTAGATATAGAATCTAATGGATTTACGTAATCTAGATTAGCAATGGTTTGCTTACGATCGGTATCTACATTGTCAGTGTAATTAGGAAAAACAGTATTGCCTTGTGCTGCAAAATTAGCATCTTCTTCTTGGTTAAAATGATTGTAATCTAGCTCTAATTCTATATTATGGCCTTCTTTCTTGAATTTTAATTTGTAATCAAAATTGTATTGCTCACTTAAATTTTCTTGAAGATTTGTAAAAATCTGGTTTGAGTTTCTTGAAGAATCATTATAGTATAAAATGTCAGTTAATCCTTTGCCTTTACCATTAAAACTATTCTGATTGGTGAAGAATGATATGGTATTGTAATCATTCAAGAAGAAATCTACTCCTATTTTATAGAGGTGCGATTTGTTATTGTTTAAAAAGTCGAATAGCTGTTCCGAATTTTCGTCCACTCTAAAAATATGCCCATTGTTGACGTACTTTCCAATATTATTTCCATAATTTCCATACAAATTAAATTTTCCATTACGATAATTTAAATCTAAAGAACTATTGAATTTAGCTTCTTCACCAACAGTTAATCCTGTATTTATAGTTCCATTAAAGCCATTATTGGAATTTTTGTGCAGTACAATATTAATAATTCCACTCATGCCTTCTGGATTGTATTTGGCGGACGGATTAGTTATTAATTCAATTGACTTGATCGATGTAGAAGGTATTTGACGTAATAATTGAGCAACGGGTACATTAGATAATTTACCATCAACCATAACCCTAACATTAGAATTTCCCCTCAAAGATAAATCACCTGTTTGTTGATCAACATTTACAGAGGGTATGTTATTCATGATATCCGCAGCGGTAGCCCCAGCAGTAGTTAAGTCCTTCCCTACATTGATAACTTTTCGGTCTATTTTCTGTTCAATCGTTGTTCGCTCTGCAACGACCTCCACTCCAGATAATTCCTGAGTTTCATCTTCTAGGATGACTTCGCCTAAATCTATTTTCCGATTCTCCTTTGAAATGGTAATTTGGGTAGAATAGGTTTTGTATCCAATAAATTGAACTTCAAATTTTAGGGTGCCTTCTGGAATGTTTTTAATTTCAAAACTTCCGTCGTCTTCTGTAATTCCACCAGTGATAATTTTTGACCCATCTTGAGATTTAATTACAATGGCTGCATAGGCAACAGGTTCATGTAGGGTTCTGTCAATAATTTTTCCACTAACTGTACCTACGACTAGATCATAAGGTTCAGGTGAGTGATTTGCTGAGATTGCACTATAGCAAAATAGTGCAAAAAGTAAGATTACTTTTTTCATGAGATGTTCGTTTTTGTGATTGATTGATGATGTTAATACCTACAGGACGATAAAATTTGATTTATGTTACTGTGGAAATATTGTTTTAACACTTTTTAACTATATTAGTGTGACTTAATTTTGTTTTTAGATTTTAATTCTAAACATCACAATTGTACTTTATTGAAGTGAAATGAGCGCGATTAAAAAACATATAAAAAGTAAAACCCCAATGTTTCCATTGGGGTTTTTATCATCGATAATGTGCACTAAACACTAACCATTAACTATAAAAATACAGCATTAACGACAAATTCATAATTTCTTGACGACGAATAGACGGAATTTATCTCTAAAAGTTACACTTCTTAACACAATTTAACATGTTAATCGATAAAAGACAAAAAACACTTGTAATCGGCGCTTCATTGAAACCAAACAGGTACAGTAATTTAGCTATTTTAAGGCTAGTAGAAAAATCTATTAGGACCGAAGCTTTTGGTTTAAAAAAAGGCACTATTCTTGGAATACAAATTAAAAGTAATTTTAATGATTTTCAAAATATCCATACCGTTACTTTGTATTTAAACCCCAAAAGGCAAGTTGAATATTATGATCTTATTCTCAATCTACAGCCCAAAAGGGTGATTTTTAATCCAGGAACTGAAAATTCTGAATTTTATAAGTTGCTTGAAGATAAAGGAATTGAAGTTGAAGTTGCGTGTACTTTAGTTTTATTAGCGACAGATCAGTATTGATGCTATAACGACTTAACTTGAAGGACTTTAATTTTTGTGTTTAATGGTTGCGAGAATAGTTATTTGAGGGTAACTACCTTTTTTTAAGTATTCTATAACCTCTGCTAAGTAATAGGAAAGGTCATAATCAAATTCATCTTAATTTTCTTTTCAAGTTTTTGCTAAAAACAATTCGTTTAAAATTGTAATTTTGGGGCTATGGAATTTTCTTCTAAATTATTGGAAAATGCGGTTTATGAAATCTCACAGTTACCAGGTATTGGTAAGAGAACAGCATTACGTTTGGCATTGCATTTATTAAAACAGCCACAAGAGCAAACAACTCGACTTTCTGGAGCTTTAGAACAGTTACGTAATCAAATAAAATTTTGCACAAGTTGCCATAATATATCTGACGTTGCTCTTTGTGAGCTATGTGCAAACCCTAAAAGAGATAAATCTATTGTTTGTGTGGTAGAAGATATTAGAGATGTTATGGCTATTGAAAATACAGGACAGTATCGCGGGTTGTATCATGTGCTAGGTGGTAAAATTTCACCGATGGAATGTGTTGGGCCTCAAGATTTAACAATTGTTTCTTTGGTTGAAAAAGTTAAGGAAGGGAAAATAAGTGAATTGATATTTGCGTTAAGTTCTACTATGGAAGGCGATACCACAAATTTTTATATATTTAAACAGCTAGAAGAGGTGAAAATAAAAACATCAACGATAGCCAGAGGAATCGCTGTTGGAGATGAATTAGAGTATGCTGATGAGGTAACATTGGGCCGCAGTATTTTAAATCGAATTCCTTTTGAAAATTCAATCAAAGCAAGTTGAAAATAGCTGAAATAAATACAAGTAAAAGATGATATTTTTACTATTTTCGCAAAATAGTATTCTAATTAAGTACATTAATTGATAATATGTCAAAGTTTGAATTAAAATTACCACAAATGGGTGAGAGTGTTGCGGAAGCAACGTTGACCACTTGGCTGAAAGAAGTTGGCGACACTATTGAGATGGATGAAGCTGTTTTTGAAATTGCTACAGATAAGGTAGATTCAGAAGTGCCAAGCGAGGTAGAAGGTATATTGGTAGAAAGGCTTTTTAATGTTGATGATGTTATTTCTGTTGGTCAAACAGTTGCAATTATTGAAATTAAAGGGGATGAAGGAGCACAAGTAGAAATTAAAAATTCTGCAGATGAAGTAGTTCCTGAAGCTCAAGAACTAGAAGAGGAAATAAGTAGTGTTAAAGATTCGATAAGTGCACCAACTATAGATTATAGCAGTACAGATCGTTTTTATTCTCCATTAGTTAAAAATATAGCGAAACAAGAAGGTGTATCCGTTTCGGAATTAGACGGTATTTCTGGTACAGGAAAAGAAGGTCGAGTTACTAAAAACGATATTTTAGATTATGTAGAAAATCGTAAGTCTGGTGACCAACACGAATCTGTCGCTGTTGAAAAAGTTAGTAATCCTGTGATTGTTAAAGCTCCTGAAGTTGCTCAACCTGTTAGTCGTGTAGAAGAAAAACGGAACGGAACGGAAAAAGTTGTTACCATGTCAAATGGGAATGAGGTCATACCAATGAGTAGAATGGGTAAGCTTATTGCTCAGTATATGGTTGAAAGTGTTTCTAAATCTGCACATGTTCAGAGCTTCATTGAGGTAGATGTCACCAACTTAGTGAATTGGAGAAATAAGGTTAAAGATGCTTTTGAGAAACGTGAAGGAGAAAAATTAACATTCACCCCAATATTTATGGAAGCAGTTGCGGTGGCTTTAAAAAAGTTTCCGATGATTAATATTTCTGTTGATGGCGATACAATAATAAAAAAGAAGAATATAAATATAGGTATGGCGGCTGCTTTGCCTGATGGTAATTTAATTGTTCCTGTAATAAAAAATGCGGACCAATTGAACCTTGTTGGAATGGCTAAAGCTGTAAATGATCTAGCATCGAGGAGTAGAGATAATAAGTTGAAACCTGATGAAGTTAAAGACGGAACCTATACGGTAACCAATGTAGGTACATTTGGTAGTGTTTTTGGCACTCCAATAATTAATCAACCTCAAGTAGCTATATTAGCTTTAGGTGCCATTAGAAAAATGCCCTCTGTTATCGAAACCGATGAGGGAGATTTTATCGGTATTCGTAGCAAAATGTTTTTATCTCATAGTTATGATCATCGCGTTGTTAATGGTGCACTCGGTGGTATGTTTGTCAAGGCTGTGGCCGATTATTTAGAGGCTTGGGATATCAATAGAGCAATTTAAAAATAGATTTCAGTATAAACTATAAAAGCTCCAATAACCTTGGAGCTTTTTTTATATACTAAAGAAATAAAGAATAAGTTCCATTTTTCCTTACCTTTTGAAAGCCCTATCTTTGCTGAAATTATGTGAAGTATGCAGTTGAAATTAACACGACCTATTTGTTTTTTTGATCTAGAGACAACAGGTATCAATGTGGCCAAAGATAGAATTGTAGAAATAGCTATTCTTAAAATTTTTCCAAATGGAAATAAGGAAAGTAAAACCTGGCTTGTAAATCCTGAAATGCAAATACCAGATGAGGTAATTGCGGTTCACGGTATTACCAATGAAAAGGTTGCCAACGAACCTACATTTAAAGAGCTTTCTAAAGAAATTTATAAAATAATAAAGGATAGCGATTTGGGTGGTTTTAATTCTGATCGTTTTGATATTCCTCTATTAGCGGAAGAAATGTTAAGGGCTGATGTAGATTTTGACATGAAGAACATGGTTTCTGTAGATGTGCAAACTATTTTTCATAAAATGGAGAAGAGAACATTAGGTGCCGCTTATAAATTTTACTGTGATAAAGATTTGACAGATGCACATAGTGCGGCTGCAGATACTAATGCCACTTACGAAGTGTTATTGTCACAATTAGAAAGATACCCAGAGTTAGAGAATGATGTTAAAATGCTAGCTGAATTCTCCTCTCATAAACGTACTGTAGACTTCGCGGGGTTTATTGTTTTAGACGAAGATGATGAAGAAATATTTTCTTTTGGAAAGCATAAAGGCAAAAAGGTACATGCGGTCTTAGATAAAGAACCGGGTTATTTTAGTTGGATTTTGAATGCAGATTTCCCGCTTTACACAAAAAAAGTACTTACTCAGATTAAATTAAGTAAGCTAAATAATAAATTAGGATAATGCGTTATTTAGTAGTGCTACTCTTTATTACGTTCCATATTGGAGCTCAAGAAGTTTATTTTGAAGGAGTAGTTTATGATCATAGCACAAAAGAAACAATTCCGTTTGTTAATCTAAGTTTTTTGAACACATTAAAAGGTACATCTTCTGATGAAGAAGGGTATTTTTTTATGGATTTGCCAACTTCATTTTTAGAAAAACAAGTGCATATTTCTTCTTTAGGCTTTAAGGATACCATTGTTGCTGCGCAGCAGTTATTTAAATCAAAAAAAATTGATCTAGTTCCTGAGTCTTTTGAGTTAAACGAGGTTGTGGTTTCAGAAACTCTTGGTAATTCAGACGTCTTAAATCCTATTAGTAGTTATCGAATTACGAGTGGGTTTTCTTCTTCTTCAACCCCTTGGGTGTTGGCTTTGTATTTCCCAAATATAGGAAAGCAAAAAAAATATATAGATAAGATTACTGTTTTTTTTCAAAAGAATTTGGAATTCAAAAGAGGGGCAGCTAAATTTAGAATTAGGCTTTATGAAGTTGATGCTGTTACTAAAAAACCTACGAATGATATTTTATATAAAAGTATAGTTCTAGAAACGGAAAGCAATAAAGATTACGTGTCTATTGATCTATCAGCATTGAGCTTAAAAATGTCTCAAGAAGGTATGTATGTTGGTTTAGAGTGGCTTTTTGTTCCTTACAACTGGTATAAAAAAACAGAGAACCATCAAATTACAAATAAATTGATTGTTGAAGATAGGTTTGCGCCAACCTTTGGCGGAGTGTATACTAAAAACCAGAATTTTAAAGTTATGGTTTACGGAATGGGCAATTGGACAGATTTTGTTGTAAAGTCAAAGGATCAAACTCAAAATTTTATTCCCGCTATAAGTTTAAAATTATCAAAAGAGTAAAACGATTGTGTTAAAATAAAAAGTATGAAAATAATCTGTATTGGCAGAAATTATACTGCTCATATTGAAGAGTTAAAGAATGAAAAACCTGCAGATCCTGTAGTTTTTATAAAACCAGATTCTTCGGTTTTGCCTAAAGAGCAAGATTTTTATATTCCTGAATTTTCTAAAGATGTCCATTATGAAGTGGAAGTGTTGGTGAAAATTAAAAAGGTAGGGAAGCATATAGAGGCAAAATTTGCTCCCAATTATTATGATGAAATAGGGTTAGGGATAGACTTTACGGCACGTGATCTTCAGCAGTCCTTGAAGGAAAAAGGGCTACCATGGGAAAAAGCAAAAGGATTTGATGGGGCAACAGTAATTGGAAAATGGGTTCCAAAAACAAATTTTAAAAATTTAAACGATTTGAATTTTTCACTTTTGAAAAATAATGAAGTAGTTCAAAAAGGAAATACGGGCTTGATGTTGTGGAAGATAGATGAGTTAATCGCTTATGTAAGTACATTTTTTACACTAAAAAAAGGAGATATCCTCTTTACGGGTACCCCCGCAGGTGTTGGTAGAGTTAAAACTAATGATTATCTTTCTGGGATGTTAGAGGATGTCGAAATGTTCCATTTAAACATTAAATAAGAAAATGATATACAGTCTGGATAAAATAAATGAATTGGCGGATGGTGATGATGAATTTATTCATTCCGTAGTTTCCGTATTTTTGGAAGAAGTGCCTGAAGATTTGGTACTATTAGAAGCGGCAATTAACCAAAAAAACTACCCATCTATTTATCAATTGGCACATAAAATAAAGCCAAATGTAGATTTGTTAGGTATGGAGCAAACACGTGCTGCGGCATTGGAAATAGAAAATTTAGGAAAAAAAGGCAATACAGGAGTTGAGATAGACGAGCTTTTTCCAATCTTAAAAAAAGATATTCATCAGGTAATTTCAGAACTTAAAAAGGACTTTCATCTTTAATGTTTGCCGAAATTATAACAATTGGTGATGAAATTCTCATTGGTCAAATTGTAGATACTAACTCTGTTTTTATTGCTAAAGAGCTGAATAAAATTGGGGTATCTGTATACCAAATTACTTCAGTCCAAGATGATAAAAGCCATATTCTTCAAGCTTTAAAAGATGCGGAATCACATGCCGATATAGTAATAATTACAGGTGGTTTAGGGCCAACAAAAGATGATATTACAAAACATACCCTTTGTGAATACTTTGATGATGTGTTGATTGAAAATGTTGAAGTTTTACAGCATGTTGAAGAAATTTTCAAAAAAATTATAGGAAAACCAATTTCACAAGTGAATAAAGATCAGGCTTTAGTGCCTTCAAAAGCTTCTGTATTACATAATGCTTATGGAACTGCACCAGGGATGTGGATGCAGTCTAGTAAGGCTGTTTTTGTATCCTTGCCGGGAGTACCTTTTGAAATGAAAAATTTGATTCAGCACCAAGTAGTTCCTAAAATTCAAAAAGAGTTTGATCGTCCGTTTATTTTACATAAAACTATAGTTACGTATGGAGTTGGCGAAAGTGCATTGGCTGAACGTATTTTTGATTGGGAAGAACAGCTGCCATCAGAAGTTAAACTGGCTTATTTACCTAGTTTAGGAAAAGTTCGTTTAAGACTAAGTACTAGAGGTAAAGATCAAAAAATTGTAGAGAACAATATATTGTCTGAAATCAAGAAATTATATGAAATTATAGGCGATGTTATCTACGGGGAAGAAGATGAAGAAACTTTAGAGGAAGTTGTTGCTAAGCTTTTGACGCAAAAGGGAATGACTTTAGCTTCTGCAGAGAGCTTTACAGGGGGTAAAATAGCGGAGCTAATAACTAGTGTTCCTGGTGCTTCTGCTTATTTTAAAGGGAGTGTAGTGAGTTATGCTACAGAGACTAAGATAAATATACTGGAGGTGCCTCAAAGTTTAATAGAACGCCATTCCGTAGTGAGTGCTGAGGTAGCTGAAGCTATGGCTAAGAATGTTCAACGAATTTTAAAAACAGATTTTTCTATTGCGACTACAGGTAACGCTGGACCCTTAAAAGGAGAATCAGAAGAAGAAGTTGGAACAGTGTTTATTGCAATTGCAACTCCTGAAAGTGTCTTTTCAGAGAAATTCATGATGGGAAGTCAACGTGAACGGGTAGTACAAAAGTCTGTTTATAAGGCATTTGAGATGTTACAAAAAGAAATTTTAAAATTCTAAAAAAGAATTTTGTACGAACAATAAAAAAGATGTAAATTTGCATCCTGTTTAAAAATAACACAAACCCTAGCGATATGTCAAAAGTTTGCGAAATTACTGGAAAGAGAGCTATGTTTGGAAACAATGTTTCGTTTTCCATTAACAAAACAAGAAGAAGATTCAATGTGAATCTTTCTAAAAAACGTTTCTATATTCCTGAAGAAGACCGTTGGGTTACTTTAAAAGTATCTGCAAGGGCGTTAAAGTCTATAAACAAAAAAGGAATTTCTGCGGTTTTGAAAGAGGCTAAAGCTAATGGATTAACTAAGTAGTTCCAACAATATAATCTAGTAAAATGGCTAAGAAAGGTAATAGAATCCAAGTGATATTGGAATGTACAGAACACAAAGAATCAGGTCAACCTGGTACTTCAAGATACATTACAACAAAAAACAAAAAGAACACTCCAGACAGAATTGAGATTAAGAAATTTAATCCAATTCTTAAAAAAATGACTGTTCATAAAGAAATTAAATAGATTTCTGCATTGGCGGAAATGTAAAAAATATAAATCATGGCAAAGAAGACAGTAGCAAGTTTACAAACCAGCTCAAAAAGATTGACAAAAGCTATTAAAATGGTAAAGTCAGCTAAATCAGGAGCATACACATTTAGTGAATCAGTAATGAATCCTGAAGAAGTTGATGCTTGGATAAATAAAAAATAAGATATTCCAATTTAGATTGGTAAAAGGCTACTTTCTTAAGAAAGTAGCCTTTTTTGTTTTATAAAACGTTTATTGCGATATTACAATTTATTAGGATAGCGAATTACTATTAATTCTGAATTTATTCTACACTTCATTTCATATATTTGATACAAAGAATTTTAAATTAATATGAGTTTATTTAAAAAGATATTTTCTTCTCAAAAGAAGGAAACACTCGACAAAGGTTTAGAGAAAACTAAAACTTCATTTTTCGGTAAATTAAGTAAGGCCGTTGCAGGAAAAACTAAAGTTGATGATGATGTTCTTGATGATTTAGAAGAAATTTTAGTAAGCTCAGATGTCGGGGTTGATACTACTTTGAAAATTATTAAAGGAATTGAAGCTCGTGTTGCCAAAGATAAATATGTTGGTACTGATGAGTTGAATGAAATTTTAAGAGAGGAAATTGCTAAATTACTTTCGGAAACTAATTCTGGTGAAGCTACAGATTTTAGCATCCCAAAAAATAAGAAACCATATGTAATTATGGTAGTTGGGGTGAATGGAGTTGGTAAAACAACGACTATAGGTAAGTTGGCCTATCAATTTCATAAAAAAGGCCTCAAAGTAGTTTTAGGAGCTGGTGATACTTTTAGGGCAGCAGCAATAGATCAATTACAAATATGGGCCGATAGGGTTGGTATTCCTATAGTAAAGCAACAAATGGGTAGTGATCCTGCATCAGTAGCCTTTGATACATTGAGTTCGGCAGTAACTCAAGATGCAGATGTAGTCATTATAGATACAGCTGGAAGGCTACATAATAAGATTAATTTAATGAATGAACTTTCTAAAATTAATCGTGTAATGCAAAAAGTTGTTCCAGATACACCTCATGATGTATTATTAGTACTTGATGGGTCTACTGGTCAAAACGCATTTGAACAAGCTAAACAGTTTACAAAGGCAACCAATGTTACATGTTTAGCGGTTACTAAATTAGATGGTACTGCTAAAGGTGGAGTTGTAATAGGTATTTCAGACCAGTTTCAAATTCCTGTAAAATATATAGGAGTAGGTGAAGGTATTGAAGACCTTCAAGTATTTAATAAACATGAGTTTGTTGATTCTTTTTTTAGTACGAAATAGTTGAGCTTTAAATCGGAAATTAGGATCACAGTTTTGTTTCAATTGTAATTTTATAATTCACTAAATGAATTTCAGTCTATGAAAAGAGTTGTACTGCTTGTTATTCTTGCTTTGTTTTTTTCATGTAAGAATAACCATGAGGTAAAGGAGGATATTGTGCTTTGGGAACCTTATAACGATTCTATTGAAGTTGCAGCAAATAAACACCATCAGATTAGTAGAATGCAATACAAGTTGATTCAATCAAAAGTATTGGATAAAAACGAGATATTCTTACCGCTATATCATGAGGTGTCAAAAGTTACAGCTGCTGATTATGCGAAGTGGAAGCCTTTTATCTTAGAGCAAAATATTCCTGCAATACAAGCACATATTGCTGCTGGAGATTTAACCTATGAGAATTTAGTCTTGTTTTATTTATATCGTATATATACCTATGAATTAAACAATGATACTACCTTAAATACAATTCTTGCCTTAAATAAAAATGTAGTAGAAGAGGCAAGAATGAAAGATGATTCTTTGGCTAAAGGGTATATAAGTAGTCGACACCCTATTTATGGGATGCCTATTTTATTAAAGGATAATATAGATGTAAAAGGGATGACTACTACTGCAGGGTCTATTGCTTTTTTAAATAATAATAATGTTGAAGACGCATTTATAGTTAGCCAATTAAAAAAGAACGGAGCTCTTATTTTAGGAAAGGTAAATTTAAGCGAATGGGCTTATTTTCTTTGCTCTGGTTGCCCTGTTGGTTATAGTGCTGTAGGTGGTCAAACACTAAACCCTTATGGAAGAAGAGTGTTTGAAACTGGAGGTTCTAGTGCTGGTAGTGCTACGGCTGTAAACGCTAATTACGCTGTAGCTGCTGTAGGTACTGAAACATCGGGTTCTATTTTATCGCCGTCCAGTCAAAATTCTGTTGTAGGTTTTAAACCTACTATTGGTTTGTTAAGTAGAAGTGGCATTGTACCTATTTCGAGTACTTTAGATACGCCGGGGCCAATGACAAAAAGTATTGTTGACAACGCGATTTTACTGTCAGCGATGATGGGGAAAGATAACACAGATTCAAAATCTATTGCTCCTGATTTTCCTGGTATTCTTTCTGCTGGATTACATCCCACTGATTTTAAGAATATGCGGTTAGGGGTGTTTACATCATTATTAGAGAGCGATTCTATTTATAAAGTTACAATTGATGTTTTAAAAGGTTTAGGTGCAGGAATTTTTGAGTTTTCACCACCTGATGTGCAAATGAATGGGTTTTTGTCTATATTAAATATAGATATGCGAGAGGATTTGCCTAACTATATCAACTCAAAAGTTAAAAATAAGGATGGTGTGAAAATTAGATCTGTCGCTGATGCAGTAGCTTTTAATGCTATCGATTCTCTAATCAGAATTCCTTATGGTCAAGCTTTGTTTGATGGAATTTTGGCAGATACGACATCGTCAGAAGGTCTAGCGATAATTAAGTCTACTTTAGAAAAAAACGGACGCTTATTTTTTGATACTGCATTAGATAAATATGATTTAGATGCAATTTTATCAATCAATAATTATCATGCAGGATATGCTGCAGTAGCAAAGTATCCTGCGTTAACGGTACCAATGGGCTATAAAAAATCAGGAGAACCTATTAGCTTAACTTTTATAAGTAAGCAGCTAAAAGAAGTTGATTTACTGCGTTTGGGTGCTGCTTTTGAAAAAATCACTAAGGTTCGTAAGATGCCAGAGGCCTATATGGATTAATTACTCGTAATTCTATGAAAAATGCTTGTTTAACTTTTTAATTGTTAAAGCTTAATTGATTAAAGCATTAATTCTAATCCATAGTTCATTGTCAAAATCTGTAGGACCTAATTCTCCTTTTTCTGCACTATCACCCATACGTATAATGACCATCTTTTTACTTGGAATTACATACAATTTTTGATCAAATGCACCTAGACCAGCAATAAGATCATCGGGTCCTGAAGGGATTAATTTTCCAGAATATAGTTCCTCAGAACCAGGAACTTTATAATTGCTTTTTCCGTTCAGCCACCATAAATAACCATATGATTTGTTCAGATCTTGAGAAGTAGTTGTCATGGTATTAAAATAGGCGGCATTTGATAGTATTGGAGTTTGGTCCCATGTTCCTTTATTTAAATTTAAAAGGCCAAAACGAGCCATACTTCGGGCATTGCTAAAATAAAGATTCAGATATCCAGTTTTGATCCATGAACCTTTCATTCCTATTTTATCACGTACTTTGGCATTAAAGTAATCTTTAAACTCTTGGTTCACTGCTCCGGCAATAATATTATCTAGGACTGTATAGGCGCCTTGGTGGTAGTACCAATAGGTTCCTGGTTCATTTTTGTAAACAAAACACTCTTTATCAGTACAGAAATTTTCTGGCACTGTATAATCAAGTCCAGTGGTCATGGTTAAATGATTTCTAACTGTAATTTGTTGTTCTTGATCTGGAGTTAAGGCAGACCATCCAACACCCATATAATTGGAAGACGGATTGTTTATTGATAAATAGCCTTCTTCCTGAGCGATGCCAGCTGTATAGGCTGTTAAAGTTTTAGCCGCCGAATTCCAGCTGTGAATTGTACTTGATGTAAAATCACCAAAATATTTTTCGATTACTATTTTACCATTGCTGAGAATTATAAAAGCATCAGTATTATTAGCTTCTAAAAAATCATAAAGCACCTGCTCGTTTTCAGTTTTCCAACCTAGCTCTTGAATTGGAGTAGTTTCCCAGATAACAGAATTTATTGGAGGAAAATATAAGGATTCGGCAATAGGTTGTGGACTCGGTTCATTATCAGTAGAACAAGAAATATAAGATATAAGCACTAATAAGTAAAGTAGATGAAGTTTCATACGGCTTAATTTATAAGTTTGATAGCATTGTTAGTGAAAGGTTTAGTTGTCTTGCCTAAGTATTAAATACATATAACGTTAAAAACAAGAAAAAGTGATATAACTAAGCTAGGTCTTTATCCTTGTTGTATTTTTGCACTTTATTTCAAGATATGCGTACAAAAACACTTAAAAAGAATAAGATCAACGTTGTAACTTTAGGCTGTTCTAAGAATGTTTATGATTCTGAAGTTCTAATGGGGCAGTTAAAGGCCAATAAGAAAGATGTTGTTCATGAAGGAGAAGGTAATATTGTGGTCATCAATACCTGCGGCTTTATTGCAAATGCTAAAGAAGAAAGTGTTAATACTATCTTGGAATATGTGCAAAAGAAAGAAGCTGGAACTATAGATAAAGTTTTTGTAACGGGTTGCTTGAGTGAGCGGTATAAGCCAGACTTGCAGAAAGAGATTCCTAATGTAGATGAATATTTTGGAACAACAGAATTGCCTGGCTTGCTTAAAGCTTTGGGAGCGGACTATAAACATGAACTTATCGGTGAACGTTTAACAACTACACCAAAAAATTATGCCTATTTAAAAATTGCTGAAGGTTGTGATAGACCCTGTTCTTTTTGTGCGATACCCTTAATGCGAGGAAAACATAAAAGTACTCCGATTGAAAATCTAGTAACTGAAGCTGAAAAGTTAGCAGCTAAAGGGGTTAAAGAATTGATATTGATAGCTCAAGATTTAACCTATTACGGTTTAGATATCTATAAGAAAAGAAATTTAGCTGAGCTTTTAATGGCATTAGTTAAAGTAGAAGGTATTGAATGGATACGTTTGCATTATGCTTTCCCAACCGGTTTTCCAATGGATGTTTTAGAGGTGATGAAACGAGAGCCTAAAGTTTGTAATTATTTAGATATTCCATTACAACACATATCAGATAGTATTCTTAAAAGTATGCGTAGGGGAACAACTCAAGTAAAAACAACTAAGTTGTTACAAGAATTTAGAGCTGCTGTTCCCGAAATGGCCATTAGAACAACTTTAATTGTTGGGTATCCAGGAGAGACAGAGGAGGATTACCAGACCTTAAAAAAATGGGTCGAACAAATGCGTTTTGAACGTCTTGGTTGTTTTACCTATAGCCACGAAGAAAATACACACGCCTATAGTTTAGAAGATGATGTTCCAGAAGAAGTAAAACTGGAAAGAGCTTCTGAAATTATGGAAATCCAGTCTCAAATTTCTTGGGAATTGAATCAAGAAAAAGTCGGAAAAACTTTACGCTGTATTATTGATCGTAAAGAAGGACAACATTTTATAGGAAGAACAGAATTTGATTCTCCTGATGTTGATAATGAAGTTTTAATTGATGCGGCTAAACATTATCTTAAAGTAGGTGAATTTGTAAATATACATATTACTGAAGCTGCCGATTTTGATTTGTATGGCGACCCAGTTAAGAATTAACTTTTTCTAATCATTTTTAAGGTAAACCATCCTACGATAGCGATCATTAATAGCATAATAGCCCAAAGCCAGTTCTTGTTTTCAAAAAGGGGCTTTTTTTCAGGTTTTGCATTTTTATCAATGGCTATTGGTTTTCCTAAGGATATAGTTTTTACCACTTCGGGTACTAGATTTGGGATTAATTGAATATCATAAACCGGTTCAATGGCTAAATTGTTACCATAAACTAAGTAGTATTTGGCAGGTTTGTTGAATCGTGTGATTAATTCATACTGAAATCCTTGTACAGTCACTGCTGCGATTTCAATAGGTTCATTGTCTTGATGGTTAATTGTTATTTTTATCTTTTTTGCTTTGTTACTGTTGAAGCTAAACTCGTTTTTTTCTAAAGAACTTACTATTCCAGAAAACGCATTGCGATAGTTTACTTTCCAACCTTTTTCAGTTTGAACGCTATCTAGGGCATAAGCTATGGTAATGGGTCGGTAGTAGTCAATAGTATCTTTAATATTAATTTTTACAGTGCTTATTAAGCCAATATGTTTTAAATCGATATCTAGCGTTGTTTGCTTTGAGTTTTTATTGTAGAAAGTAATGGTTTTCTTTATTGGATAGGTGTTGTAAATTGCAGGTGTCACTTGGTTTTTAGAAATTTGAGCTCCGTTTAAATTAGGATTATTTTTTGAATTCACGGTAATTTTAAAATACCTGTAGGATGAATTTGGGAATTTTAGTTTGGTGAATTTATATGTGGTTAGCGTGTTTTCTATGGAGAGAACCCTGTAATTATCTGAAATTGTAAACCACTCCACTTGATCCTGACTACCTTGGAGTGTAATTCTATAATCAAAATTTTTAGTATCAAAATTCAGAAGAATTGCATTGATAACTTGTGCATTAGGAATTTCATAGGTGTAATGATATCCTTTACTATTATTACTTTTATTAAGTAATCTAAAAGCAACAGGTTGGTTTTTAGAAGTGCTATTTTTTACGTTTAAGATATACGGAGCTTCAATAGTATCATTCTTAGTAATACCATAAATACGAATATCAGCTAGATTGTTTTTTGTTTCCGAAAAAACAGCCATAGGTAAGATAATTCGATGCCATTGCGCTGTGCTATTTTCTATTTCACGTTTTTGGTTATACTGATTCATCTGAGCATTGATAAAAGAGCTCAATAGAAGGAAAATAAAAACAAGTTTATTCGTTCTTTGGATCATTCTCTATTTGTTTAGTGTATTTATTATAAAGGAAAGAAATGACTAATAGAAGTAAACCTAATGATACTAAAACTATTGTTTTTGATATGGTATCAAGGTCGGTGATATCGTAAAAGAATAGTTTTATAAGGGTAACTCCAAAGAGTGAAATACCTCCAATTCTTAAATACTTTTTTCGTTTCCAGATGCCTATTATTACTAAGAGTAGGGAGTAAGTTCCCCATAGCATACTCAAATTCATTTTATAAGAATTGGAATTTCCTGCAATATCTATCCAATGCAATAATTCGCTACTTAAGATCCATATACATGTAAAATGTAAGAATAGTTCAAACGCAATTTTGAAATTAATTTTCATGAACGCTTGTTTGTAGTAAGTGTAGATGGCAAAAAGAATACCTCCTAAAAATATAAATGAGATATAGCGTATACCTAGATTAAATTTTCCTATTTCGTAGTATTCGGATAAAGTTTGTTCTAAATAGCTACTTCTAAGCTCGCTTAATGTATAAAGCCCAAGTGTTAAAAAGGCAAAAACTAGGATAATGTTAAATAACAAGTTAACAGTGCCTAATAAACGGTTTTTGATTTTTGTTATGTTTATAAAAGACAAAGTGGTGAAGAATAATAAAGTATAATTTAATAACCACATTATTTTAAAATCGTTTATATCATGATTGTATTTGGTAAACGTATGGTTGTCTTGTCCTGATAATGAAAGTCTAGAGTCTTTAAATAATTGACTCCAATATGCATCAATTTCCATGGCGATTGAGAAATAGAAAATAATTAAAAATAGAATGGGAATTAGAATGGCCATCAGTTTATCTATACTTTTAATGGTCGTGTATTCTAAATTGTATTTTTTAGAATGGTTGAGCCACCATGTGATATATCCGAAAGCAGTTAACACTAGCAAAGAACTTAAGAAGTTGATATTTAAAAAGGGAGTGAGCTTAGTATCTGGGTCTGAATTGGAATAGGTGTCGTAAACCCATGACCAATCTTGAAAAATGCTAAAGAAAGCTAAGAACATTAAAATGTAAGCTAACTTTTTATAAATTTTAATTTCTTTAGTCATACCAAACCAGAAAAGTACTGCAGCTTCAACAGCCCATAAAATAGTCACCCAATTACCATCTAATTGAACAGCAATTGCAACCGTAATAAAGGTGAGTACTAAAGCAGCTATTAAATAAAGTATTTTTTTGTCTGCTAGCTGTTGCTTATAAATAATGGTGGCTACAATAAAATGAATTACAGCGTTTGCTAGAGTGAATAAACCTAAAAGCTCTTTTCCTGTTTCATGGCCAGAAAGCAAATAATAGCCGAACGCATAAAAAATAATTGAATTACTGAATACAATAACGATATCACCTGAATTGAATTGCTCTTTTTTTATGAGTTTATACCCCATAAAAGCCAAGTAGAAAATCACGAAAAATAGCGCTAAAAATGATAAAGCAATCGTGAAATGCGATTCTTGACGGTAGGATAATAGCAACCATGAGTAGTAAATTAACCATGTAAACACAAATGAAACATAGTATAGGGGTTTCCAATATTTTTTGAAAGCAACCACTAGAATACCAATATTTATTATTGCCATATAACTAAATAGCGTAAATACATCTCCAGAGCCTGTACTTAATAAAAATGGTACGGCGTAGGCGCCAACAAGACCAATATGAGCAATAATTTGTTTGTTGTAATTTAATGAAGCGACAACTGCAAAAACAGTAAATACCAGCATAAGTACAAAAGCTAATAGCTGTGGGAAAAGGCCATATAAACTATAGGCGGAAAAAGTGATAAAGTATAGGATAGCAATTGCCCCGCTAACTAATACTGCGCTATAGTTAAGGTATTTTGTTTTTAGTTTAATTCCAAAAACAAGAAGTACTAAGCCTGTAATATATCCTAAAATTATTCGTGTTAATGGACTTATTAAATTGTTTTCAATACTGTATTTGGCACCAATAATAACACCAAAAATAGTAATTAGAATCCCTATTTTATTGATTAAGTTTTCACCAATAAACTTCTCAAGATTGGATTTGCCTTTTGGAACTTTGGGTTTCTGAAAAACCGGTTCTTTGCTCTTCTGAGAAATACTAGTTTTCTCCGCTACTTGCTCGAAACTAGAAATAGGTTGTTTTGTTATTATTGGCTCCTCAATGTTATCTAGTGAAACTAATTCCTGTTTTGCTAATGGTGCGTTTTTTTGTGCAATCCCTTCTTTTTTGAGTAGATCTATTTCTTTGTAGAGTTCCATTAACTCTTTAGCGAAACCTTCTTGCTTATTCAAAAGCACTTCTAGTTTCTCTTCGAGATTTTTTATTTGGTTGTTATTCATGGCATATTGTTAGAAAGCATGGGAGATTATGATTATGTAATAACTCAGTTATGCCTTTATTTATTTCAAACGCTGCAATTCTTGTTGGTATAGTACTCTACCTAATTCGGCTAAAAAAGGAATCCCAATAGCATCATATTCATAGGAGTTATCATTGAAAATTTCGTTTTGATTGACCAGAATAGTCGCAGTAACTAAAAAATCTATTTGGTTTTCAATATCTTTTATATAAGCGCAATCTGTAAGGGTGCCATAGGCGTAGCCAACTTTGTTATAAATTTCAATTGTTTTTGGAATTGGTTTTTGATGATCACCAAACATGAAAAATTTCACATAACTATCATAATATTTCTTTTCAGGATAACCCAGCTCCTTTGGTAATGTACGCATCGCTTTTAAAAGAAATTTCCGTTGCTCTTTTGTGAGTTTAAATTGCTGTTCTTTAGAAAAATTTTCAGGGAAAATAATGCGTTCTAAAACAGTATGCTGCGCTTCAATTGAATACTGATTTTTAAGACTAAAATCAAATGGTTCTTGAATGCGTACATCATCTTCATAGTAAGCCTTTCCTTTTTTTATTCCATCAAGAGGCAGCGGTTTTATTGCTGTATTGATGATTTTATCTCTGGCCTGTGTGGTGCTATCATTTATATATACAATTAGTGGTTTGGTGGTAATATCATCAGCATTAGGTGTAGCTAATCTATGTGATATTCGAACACTGTGAATGCCTTTATTTTTTAGTTGTTCATTGATTTCATTTTGGCCTAAGAACTCAAATAAACGGTTATAGGCTTCATTATCACTTACCGAAAAAATTTTCACTATTTCTTTAGCAATTGTAGTTTCTAAAGTATCACCTTCAATAAAAAATTTGGTATGCAAATCAAACCCTTCAATGGTATTTAATTTTTCTAATGCTAACACCGCTACGGGTAATTTTACGGTACTCGCAGGGTAGAAGTAATACTTCGGATTCACGTGATAGTCAAAATCAGTAAAAATAACACTGTCATTCCTGTGGTCTATCTGTGTGTAGCGTATTTGAATTTGATGCTCTTCTAAATTATCCATTACACTTTTAATGTTAGGAAGTTCAGAACTGAGTGCTTTTTCAAGAGGGTTAACGATAGTATGGTCCTTTTTACATGAGCAAAAAGAAAAGCATAAAATTAAAAAGAGTATAAAATACTTAAGTTGCATTTCTTATTTTTTTACATTTTTTTATCGTAAACTTCACCTCTATGTGGTTTTAAAGCATCTCTTACTTTTAGCATATCTTGTTCTTCTACTACTAAAAAAGCAATGCTATACATCTCGTTTACATCTTTAAAACCAGTAATGTCTATGCCTAATTTTTCTAATGCTATATACTCTTTAAGGTGTTTTTCATGGTGCTCGGCTGTTTTTGATGCTGCGGGGCCTCTGAAATCCCAAATCAGTTTTATGTTTCTCTTAGTCATTATGTAAAAGTAGAATATTGTTAATTCGTTACTATCACTATAAACAGTGATTCTTATAATGGAATGTTAAAAATAGTTGATTTTTGTTAGAAATTATGAACTTGCACAACATCGGTTATTTGTTATTTTTGCAAGATGCAATTACAGAATTATTTTTCTATCAAAATGTTTCGCTTTTTAGCTCTTTTCATGTTTTTTTCTTTTTTTCTATCCTGTAGTTCACTTTGGAAAGAAAAAGAGGATAAAGAACCTTTGGCTCGTGTGGGAGATTCTTATTTATATAAAGAAGATATTAACGCGTTGCTTAAAGACAATGTTTCAAAAGAAGACAGTGCTTCTTTTGTAACTAATTATATTAATAATTGGGCTACAAAACAGTTGCTACTGTCAAAATCAAAAATAAACTTACCTGAAGATAAGCTTAAAGAGTTCAATCAATTAATAGAAAATTATAAAACAGATCTATATACTAGAGCTTATAAAGAAGCTTTGGTGAGTCAGTCTGAAGATACGATAATTAGTGCTGCAGAACTCTCAAGCTTTTATGAAAAAGAAAAAGAGAATTTTAAATTAAATGAAAAGTTGGTGCAATTGCGGTTTATAGAACTTCCAACCCAGTTTTTGAATAAGGAGGATGTAGTTGCAAGATTAAATAGATTTAATACAAAGGATTTGAAATTTTTGGATTCTATAGGGATTCAATTTAAAAAATTAAATTTCAATGATTCTATCTGGGTAAAAGCCTCTAGAGTAATTAGTGAAATTCCGCCTTTAACCTTTGAAAATGAGGATAGATACTTAAAAAAATCACAATTTTTTGAATTACAGGATTCATTAGGGGTATATTTGGCGAAGGTTACAGATGTATTGAATGTAAATGATATTTCTCCGCTATCTTTTATAAAACCATCAATTAAGCAAGTTTTATTAAATAGAAGGCGTCTTGAGCATATCAGAAAATTGGAAACCGAAATTATTGATGATGCAATTAAAGACAAAGAATTTGAAGTCTATGGACAAGATTAAAAACAAAATTATAGTGCTACTAGTACTATTATCTTTTGGAATTACTAGAGGTCAAGAAACAGAAGAACCGAGTCAAGAAGTTGAAGAACAGACGAGTGTTGAGGTAAATGACGTAAGTATGGCGTTAGATACAACGAATACCTTTAAAAGAATAAAATTAGATGGTGTAGCTGCTGTTGTTGGCGATTATTTAATTTTAGAATCTGATATAGATAAAACATTGATTGATTTGAGAAACCAAGGGGTTTCTGCCGATGAAGTATCGCGTTGCGGACTCTTAGGTAAATTAATGGAAGATCGGTTATATGCCCATCAAGCTGTTCAAGATAGTATCTTGGTTGCAGATGATGAAGTAAATGCCACAAGTGACGGTCAAATTCAGCAATTAATTTCAAAAGTTGGTTCAATTGAAAAGGTTTTAGCCTTTTATAAAAAAGCAGACGAAGAAAGTTTTAGAGATGAGCTTTATAAAATTAACAAGTTACGTATGTTATCAGAGCGTATGCAACGTAAAATTGTTTCAGAAATTGAAATTACTCCGGAAGAAGTACGTCAATTTTTTAATAAAATTCCAGAAGATCAACGTCCTGTATTTGGAGCAGAATTGGAGATCGCTCAAATTGTAAAAAAACCTGAAGCCCCAGAAGAAGAAAAGCAAAAGGTTATTGATCGCTTAAATAAAATTAGAGAAGATGTATTGGAAAAAGGGTCAAGTTTTGCTGTAAAAGCAATATTGTATACAGAAGATCCAGGTTCAAAACCAGACGGTGGCTATTATAAGATAAATAAGCAAACAGGTTTTGTAAAAGAATTTAAAGATGTAGCCTTTAGTTTATCAGAAGGTGAAGTTTCAGAACCCTTTGAAACATCATTTGGTTATCACATATTAACTGTAGAAAAGATTTTGGGTCAAGAGCGAGAAATACGTCATATTTTAATGATTCCTAAAGTTCCTGAGAGTGCCCTAAATGCTGCAAAACAAGAATTAGATACAATTCGTCAAGGTGTTATGGATGGTAAATTTACATTCGCAGAGGCTGCATTGAATTTCTCTGATCAGAAAGAAACAAAATTTGATGGAGGTCAGTTAAGAAACCCTACAGATTATAGTTCTCGTTTTGAACTAACTAATATGGAACCTACCTTTTATAATCAGATTCGAAATATAAAAGATAATGAAATATCGCAACCAATTCTTCAAGAAGATAGAGATGGTATTAGTTATAAGATCATGAAGATCACCAATAGATATGATGAGCACGTGGCAGATTTTTCAAAAGATTACTTGAAAATTCAAGAATTGGCATTGACACAAAAACAAGCTGATGCTATTGGCAAGTGGATGTCAAAACATATTGAAGATGTTTATATAAGTGTAAATGCTGGAAATAGAGATTGCGATTTTGCTAACAATTGGGTAAAAGAGTAATCATATGTCAGATGTTACTGCTATACATAACCTTGTTGAAAAACATATTGCTTTAAAAAAGGAAATAGCTAAAGTAATTATTGGGCAAAATAATGTTATCAACCAAATTTTGCTTTCTGTGTATACTGGGGGACACTCCTTATTAATTGGTGTTCCTGGTTTGGCTAAAACCTTGATGGTGCATACTATTGCGCAAACCCTAGGTTTAGATTTTAAGAGAATTCAGTTTACTCCAGATTTAATGCCTAGTGATATTCTAGGTAGTGAGATATTAGATCAGAATAGAAATTTTAAATTCATTAAAGGGCCGATTTTTTCAAATATTATTTTGGCAGATGAAATAAATAGAACACCTCCCAAAACACAAGCTGCCTTATTGGAGGCCATGCAGGAACGTACCGTTACTATCGCGGGGGTTAATTATAAATTAGCAGAACCCTATTTTGTGTTAGCCACACAAAACCCTATTGAACAAGAAGGTACTTATCCTTTGCCTGAAGCGCAATTAGATCGTTTTATGTTTGCAATTGATTTAAAGTATCCTTCGATTGATGAAGAGATTGCAATTGTAAAAGCAACTACTTCTGATCATAAACCAGAAATAGAAGCATTGTTTAATGCAGAAGAGATTGTGGCAGTACAGCATTTAATTCGAAGAATTCCTGTTCCAGATAATGTGGTTAATTATGCGGTGCAACTGGTAAATAGTACACGACCTAATTTAGATACTGCAACGGAATACGTTAAACAATATTTAGATTGGGGTGCAGGTCCAAGAGCATCACAAAATTTAATTTTAGGTGCGAAAGCACATGCTGCTATTAACGGAAAATTCTCTCCGGATATTGAAGATGTAAAAGCAATTGCATTAGGCATTTTAAGGCATAGGATTATTAAAAATTATAAGGCAGAAGCTGAAGGTATTTCTGAAGATGAAATTATTTCAAAACTGCTTTAATTTTTAAAAATATTGTATTCTTAGCACTTTCTATAACAATTAATTTATTTAATGATAAAATTGCAATAATCTATACCGAAAATTTTAGTAACACTCCTGTTTTTACTAATTTTACAGGATTGCATTAATTTAAAATTTACAAAAAATGGCATTTGATATCGATATGATTAAAGAGGTGTACACCAATATGTCTAAACGTGTTGACAAAGCACGTGAGATTGTTGGTCGACCACTAACGCTTTCTGAGAAAATTTTATATTCCCATTTGTGGGATGGTAGCCCTTCTACAGCATTTACAAGAGGCAAAGATTATGTTGATTTTGCTCCAGATCGTATTGCTTGTCAAGATGCTACAGCTCAAATGGCTCTTTTACAATTTATGCAAGCAGGTAAAGCTAAGGTTGCTGTGCCGACTACCGTTCATTGTGATCACTTAATTCAAGCTAAAAGTGGTGCAGTTGCTGACTTAAAAACAGCAAACAGTACGAGTGCAGAAGTATTTAATTTCTTAGAATCTGTGTCTAATAAATACGGAATAGGTTTCTGGAAACCAGGAGCTGGAATTATTCACCAAGTAGTTTTAGAAAATTATGCTTTCCCTGGAGGAATGATGATCGGTACTGATTCGCATACTGTTAATGCTGGTGGGTTAGGAATGATTGCTATTGGTGTTGGCGGTGCTGATGCTGTTGATGTAATGGCAGGAATGGCTTGGGAGCTAAAATTTCCTAAATTAATTGGAATTAAATTAACGGGAAACATTTCTGGTTGGACTTCCGCTAAAGATGTTATTTTAAAAGTTGCGGGAATTTTAACTGTAAAAGGTGGTACTGGAGCAATTATTGAATATTTTGGAGAAGGTGCAAAAAATCTTTCTTGTACAGGAAAAGGAACAATTTGCAATATGGGTGCTGAAGTGGGTGCAACAACTTCTACTTTTGGCTACGATGATTCAATGGAGCGTTATTTAAGAGCTACAGATAGAGGTGATATAGCTGATGCTGCGAATGAAGTTAGGCCTTATTTAACTGCGGATGATGAAGTTTATGCAAATCCAGAACAATATTTTGACGAGGTAATTGAAATTAATCTTAATGAATTAAGACCGCATTTAAACGGACCTTTTACACCAGATTTAGCAACTCCTGTTGGTGAATTGGGTGCTAAGGCTAAAGAAAATGGATGGCCTTTAAAAGTTGATTGGGGATTAATAGGTTCTTGTACAAACTCTTCTTATGAAGATTTGACTAGAGCAGCTTCAATTGCAAAACAAGCGGTAGATAAAAAAATAAAACCAAAATCTGATTTTGGTATTAATCCGGGATCTGAGCAGATTCGTTTTACTGCTCAAAGAGACGGAATCTTGAAAATATTTGAAGATTTAAATGCTACTATATTCACTAATGCTTGTGGGCCCTGTATTGGTCAATGGGATAGAAGTGATGCTAAAGGTGATGAGAAGAATACTATTGTTCACTCTTTTAACCGTAATTTCTCTAAAAGAGCTGATGGTAACCCTAATACGCATGCATTCGTAGGTTCTCCTGAAATGGTTGCAGCAATTGCGATTTCTGGTCGTTTAGACTTTGATCCGATGAACGATACATTAATTAATGAAGATGGGCAGGAAGTTAAATTAGATGAACCATTAGGAATAGAGTTACCTCCAAAAGGATTTGACGTTGAAGATGCAGGTTTCTTAGCGCCAGATGAAGACGGTTCAGGAGTAGTTGTTAAGGTATCTCCGGATTCTGAACGATTACAACTTTTAGAACCATTTACTCCTATAAAAGATGAAAGTCTAATGGGTGTAAAATTATTAATAAAAGCATTCGGTAAATGTACAACAGATCATATCTCAATGGCAGGGCCGTGGTTGCGTTTCCGTGGACATTTAGATAATATATCGAATAACTGTTTAATTGGTGCTGTAAATGCTTTTGGTAAAAAAACAAACTTTGTAAAAAACCAATTAACTGGAGAATATGGAGGTGTTCCTGATACTGCACGTGCCTATAAAGCGGCTGGTATAAGAACAATTGTTGTTGGTGATCATAACTACGGTGAAGGTTCTTCTCGTGAACATGCAGCTATGGAGCCTAGACATTTAGGTGTTGCAGCTGTATTAGTTAAATCTTTTGCACGTATTCATGAAACAAACTTGAAAAAGCAGGGAATGCTAGGTCTTACTTTTGCTAAAGAAAGTGATTACGATTTAATTAAAGAAGACGATACATTTAACTTCTTAGATATAGCTGAGTTTGCACCTGATAAGCAATTAACGATAGAATTGGTGCATGCTGATGGTAGTACTGATACAATTAAAGTGAATCATACGTATAATCAGCCACAAATAGATTGGTATAGAGAAGGTTCTGCTTTAAATGTGATTAAAAAAGATAATGTTGCTTAATTCTTTTATAAGAAAATAACTACTTAAAAATAGTTAAATATAATTCCATAAAACTCCTGATATTCATCAGGAGTTTTTTAGTTTTGGAGGAAATCAAAAGATTAATGAAAATCACGAAGAAGACCGTACTGAATATTTTACTTTTTGCTTTTATAATTTCATTTTTCGTAACTCCTTTAGGGGATTATAGTAAGGTGTTGCTCAATAAAATATTTTCTTTCAGCCCTTCTGTTACTGAAGAAATTAATCGTAATAAGATTACAGATTATGATTGGAAATTGAAAGATGAGAACTGGAACTTTTTTAATTTCAAACAATCAAAAGGGAAAGTAGTATTCATTAACTTCTGGGCATCATGGGTATTACCTTGTGAGGCGGAATTAGTAAGTATTCAAAAATTTTATGATCAATATAAGGACAAGGTAGATTTTTATATTATTACCGATGAAGAACGTGAGCCGGTCGAAGAATTTATGAAAAAACACGAACTTACATTTCCCGTTACATACTTGTTTATTGGTGAGAAAATGCCTTTTGAAGATATAAAAACGCCTTCTTCCTATCTTCTTGATAAAGATGGAAATATTGTAATTCGTAAAGAGGGTATTGCCGATTGGGACAATTCAAAAATTTATAATCTTGTAGATCGCCTTCTTGATAAGAAATGAAATTAACTAAGGAAAAAATAATTAATCTTAGTATCATTCTAGGTATTGGTGTTGTATTATTTACACCAACTGGTTTTGAATTAAAGGTTATCCTTAACCGTTTTTTATCTTTTAGTCCAACTGAATTAAAATCTGATGATCAGCAGGTATTGTTAGATTATAATTGGCAATTATCTTCCCAAGATCGAGGGGCGCATAATTTTAATGAATACAATGATAAAGTTGTTGTTTTAAACTTTTGGGCAACATGGTGTCCGCCATGTGTGGCTGAAATGCCTAGTATGCAACAATTGTATACTGATTACAACAATAAGGTTGTCTTTATGTTTGTAACTTCCGATGACCACGAAAAGGTTACTTCATTTTTAAAAAAGAAAGGATACGATATACCAGTATATTATCCTTTGACCGAAGTGCCAAAAATGTTAAGTTCAAAATTACTTCCAACTACCTATATCATCAATAAAAACGGAAAAATTGTTGTTGCCGAAACAGGAGCTGCTGATTGGAATAGTCTTAAAACAAGAAAATTGCTAGACACATTACTTCAAGAATAAGCGTTATTTTTTGAAATATTTTAAAGGAACAAATAACATACCGAAACATTCCCCTTTTTCTTTGTCTAAATGTTTATGATGCATTTTATGTGCTCTACGCACTCCTTTTGCATACCAATTATTGGCATTGCGGAATAACTTAAAACGTTGATGAATAAATATGTCATGCACTAAGAAATAAGCAGCGCCATAGGCCATAATACCAAAACCTATAGGCAAGCCATACCAAAACCATGTTTGTGCTCCTGCGAGTATAAATGACATGCTCACTACAGCATAAATAATAAAAAAAGCATCATTACGCTCAAACCAAGAGTCGTGATCTTTTTTGTGATGATCTTTATGTAAAACCCATAGAAAACCATGCATGATATATTTATGGCTAAACCAAGCCATAAATTCCATAAATAAGAATGTTCCTAGAAAAATAAGGATCCAAATAAATGTGTTCATTTTTAAACTAATTTAAGTTTATAATTTACATAAGATTTAGCTAAGAGTCCAAATTTTTGATAATTAGATACTCTAATGCGTGTGTTTTGTATTTCCTTTGATGGGGTATTTTGTAATTTTTGCAACAACTTTTTGTAATACTTATAAGCGGTGTACACTCCAAATTTAGCGGTATTCGGAAGTCTTTCAATTCCTTGAAAGCCTAATTTAAAATCTTCGTTTATTTCATTTACAATTTTATTTTTTGAAACTTCATCTAATGCACGAAGATTTGTATTCGGGAAATAGGTTCTATTTAAACCTTCAAAATCATCTTTTAAATCTCTCAGAAAATTTACTTTTTGAAAGGCAGAGCCTAAAGCCATAGCTGAGGTTTTTAAACTATCATATGCCTTTTGATCTCCATTTACAAAAACCTTTAAGCACATTAACCCTACAACATCAGCCGAGCCATAGATGTATTCTTTATACTCATCATCAGTCTTATAAACGGTTTTGTGTAAATCCATACGCATACTTTTCATAAATGATGCGACTAAACTATAAGGAATTTGATAATTATGATATGTATGTTGAAAAGAATTTAAAATAGGGTTTAAGCTAATTTTTTGTTCTAAAGCTTCGTTTAAATCTCTTTCGAATTTATTGAATAAGTATTCTTTATCGTAGTCGTGAAAAGTATCAACAATTTCATCTGCAAATCTCACAAAGCCATAAATGTTATATATATCTCTCCGTATAGAAGAATGTAACATTTTCGTAGCTAAGGTAAATGACGTGCTGTACGATTCGGTTACTATTTTACTACAGCTATACGAAACAATATCAAAAATATTTTTCATAGATTTTTTATTTGTGGTTCTTAGCAATTATTTGGGATACTAATTTACCCGAAATCAGCGCTGGAGGAACACCAGGTCCGGGTACGGTTAGTTGTCCGGTAAAGAATAGATTTGTGACTTTACTACTTTTAAGTTTTGGTCTTAAAAATGCTGTTTGTGTCAGGGTATTTGCTAATCCATAGGCATTACCTTTATAAGAGTTGTACTGTTCTTTAAAATCTTTTACACAAAATGATTCTTTGAAAATAATGTTGTTTTCTATGTTCTGATTTGTGCGTTTCTGAAACCTCTTCATAATCATATCAAAATATTGATTTCTTAATTCAGGAGTATCTTCTAAATTTGATGCGATTGGTATTAAGAAAAAACCAGTCTCACATCCAACTGGAGCCATACTATTGTCTGTAATTGATGGGAAATTGGCATAAAATAAAGGATCTTCTGGCCATACAGGAGTGTCATAAATCTCTCTAGCATGCCTTTCAAAATCGGTATCAAAAAATAAATTATGATGTTCAAGACCAGAAACTTTTTTATCTAAACCTACATAGAATAGCAAAGAGGAAGGTGCAAATGTTTTTTTATTCCAATACGCTTCGGAATACTGACGATATTTTTTGTCTAACAATGTTTCAGAATGATGATAGTCTGCGCCACTTAGAATAATATCAGCGAATATGGTAGTGCCATTACAAATAACTCCTTTCGCTTTTCCTTCTTCAATAATAATTTTGTCAATTGCACTTTTGGTGTGAATTTTCACCCCAAGTTCTTCTGCTAAATTTTTCATGGCTTTGATAATTTCATACATACCACCTTTTGGATGCCATGTTCCTAAGCCAAAATCCGCAAAATTCATAAAACTATAAAAGGAAGGTGTTTTGCTAGGTTTAGCACCTAAAAACAAAACAGGGAACTCCAAAGTGGCAATAAGTTTTGGGTTTTTGAATTTTTTTCGAACTTGTGAGCTAATCGTTTTAAAAAACTGATCAACCCGCGTTATCGTTTCAGGGGTTATCAATTCTAAAGGTGATATGCCCGGACGTAAAACTATTTTGTTAATAGCTATAGCGTAATTTTCTTTAGCTTCTTCAATGAATCTTCTTAGATGATCAGAGCTTCCTTTTTCAATGCGTTCAAATTCTAAGCATATTTTATCCATGCAATCACCAATCGTAATAGCATCATTTTTGAAAAATATTTTATAAGCTGGACTAAGTTTGTCTAGTTGGTAGTAGTCTGTAGTTTTTTTACCAAAATCAGCAAAGAACTTATCAAAAATATCTGGCATCCAATACCAACTTGGTCCCATATCAAAAGTAAAGCCCTCCTTTTTTAGTTGCCTAGCTCTACCGCCAACAGCTTCATTTTTTTCATATAAGCTTACCTCAAAACCATCTTTAGATAAATAGCATGCAGCCGATAACGATGAAAATCCAGATCCAATGACTATAACTTTGCCTTTCATAAATTTTAATATCTGTGAAATTGATTAATATAGTTCACTTACAAGTTTTTCAATAGAATTAAATTTTTTGATATTGTGTGATAGGTCTTCCGAAAATAAATATTGTATCTGATGACCAATAATCCAGAATTGATAATTTGTATCTGATCCAATTTTAGTGTTGAATGATTCCATGTATTTGCGAATTTTACTTTTGTTAGGTTCAACAGTAAAATAGGATACGAAATGAATATTGGTACAATAATTTATTAAATCTTTTAAAGAATCTATGGGTACGGTTTGCCCGAGATATATAGTTTTAAAGCCTTTGAGTGTTATTTCATAATTTAAATAGAGCAGACCTATATCATGAATTTCGTTTTCTGGAAGAAATAAAATAAATGTTTTGTTGGTCTGGGTTGGTTGGTTGGCTTGAAGCTTTTCAGTATTTATTATTATTTTCTGTTTAATTAAATTTGTGATGAAATGTTCATGAGACGGACTTATGGTATTAGTTTGCCATAAAAGACCTATTTCATTTAATAATGGAATAAAAACATCATAGAAAATAGCGCTAAAAGAATCGTTTTCTAGTAATGCATTGTAAGTCTTTAAGAATTGTGTAGCGTCAAAATTAATCATTGCCATTTTAAAGGAATTAATGGCGTGATGTTTAATCGTTTTTTTTGCCATTACTTCTTTAACAACAACTGGTATTTCTAGTTCAGATAAGTTGGCTATTTTTGATATCTTATAACCATTATTATATAGTAAAGTTATATTTAATAATTTTTGAAGACTAACAAGACTATAATTTCGAATATTAGTAGTTGTTCTTTCAGGCTCTAGTAAATTATACCTTTTCTCCCAGATACGAATGGTATGAGCCTTTATTCCAGATAAGTTTTCTAAATCTCGAATACTAAAATTTTTCTTTACATTGTTCATGTTTTAATTCAAAAGGTTAAACAAATTTACACTTTTTAACTATTGAATACTCTTTTTTGTTCACTTTTTTTTATAATAAAATAGTATTTTTTGGAAATAAGAAGATATTAAAAACGAAAAACCATTTAAGAAGTTGCTTAAATGGTTTTTTAAATGTGCCCACGACTAGATTCGAACTAGCACGTCCTTGCGAACACCACCCCCTCAAGGTGGCGTGTCTACCAATTTCACCACGTGGGCTTTGGAAGTGCAAATTTAGTAAAGTTTTTGCCATTCTCTTTGATTTAATCTACACAGTATTTGCTTTTATTAAAATAAATTAAAAATTTATTTTAAGAGTTAATTAATTTAATGATTCACTTTTTTCTTTAGTGAATTTTTTGGTTTTAAATAAAAATTAGTATTTTTGACATCAAACCAGAACAGACCAGAACGGATAATATTTTATGGATATCAATTTCTCCTTTACTATTGATCATGATAATGCTATTCCAAAATACCAACAAATAGTAAATGTTGTTAATGAGGCTGTTGCTCAAAATCGTTTAGAAATAGGGGATTCATTACCATCAGTAAATAGTCTTTGCAATAGTGACAAGTTGTCTCGGGATACTGTTTTTAAAGCCTATTCAATCCTGAAAGAGAATGGTGTGATTAAATCTGTACCGAATAAGGGCTATTATATTGCTAGTAAGACAAGAAAAGTGTTGTTGGTTTTAGATACTTTCAAAGCTTATAAAGAAGTTCTTTACCATTCATTTATTAGTACCATGGGTGATGATATTATTACAGATGTTCAGTTTCATCACTATAATATTGAAAATTTTAAAACCATTATACATAATAGTATTGGTAAGTATTACAAATATGTAGTAATGGGTTTTGATCATAAAATCGTACCTAAAATTCTATCTAAAATCAACAACCAAAATTTATTATTGATAGATTGGAATATTCATGCAAAACCAGAAAACAACTATGTTTTTCAAGACTTTGGAAAATCATTCTATTCTTCAATGGAAACCATCGTTGCGTTGTTTAGTAAATATCAAGAAATTCATTTTTTGTATCCTACTTACACCAGTCACCCAAAGGAAACCTTAACCTATTTCGAAAAATTTTGTATAGACTCAAGTTTAAAATACCAGATTAAAACCAATCCCAAAGAATTCAATATAGAAAAGGGAATTGCTTATATAAGTGTAAGTGATCGGGTCTTGGGCATTTTTTTGGAGCAATGCAGGGAGAAAAATTTAGAACCAGGTGTGGATGTTGGATTTATCTCGTATAACGATACACCTATGAAGAAATTTATCTATAAGGGTGTTTCTGTGATTACAACAGACTTTGAAGAATTAGGTGCTGCAGCTGCAAAATTTGTAAATCATGATGAAGCAATGCAAATGTATATACCAACCAAAATAATATTAAGAGACTCATTATAAATTATGTATTATATAGGATTTGATTTAGGAAGTTCATCTATCAAAGCTGCTTTAGTCGAAGTAGCTACGGGGAAAAGTATTGGAGTAGTTCAAGAGCCTGAAACGGAAATGGGTATGCTCGCCTTAAAAAATGGTTGGGCAGAGCAAAGCCCCGATGAATGGTGGCAGCATATTTGTAGCGCTATTGAAAAGCTGAAAAGAAAATACGCAATCTCCAAAACTCAAATTAAAGGGATCGGTATTTCTTACCAAATGCATGGGCTGGTTTTAGTAGATAAAGAAGGGAAACCGTTGCGAAAAAGTATTATTTGGTGTGATAGTAGGGCAGTGGAGATTGGTAATGAGGCATTTAAAGCTATTGGGGAAGAAAAATGTGCTGAACACTTATTAAATTCTCCGGCTAATTTTACAGCCTCAAAGTTAAAATGGGTTAAAGAAAATGAACCTGAAATATATTCTAAGGCCTACAAATTTATGTTGCCAGGAGATTATATCGCTTATAAATTTTCAAATCAGATCAACACAACCATATCGGGCTTATCCGAAGGGATTTTTTGGGATTTTAAGAAGGATAGTATAGCTGACTTTTTACTGACTTATTATGGGATTGACGAGTTGTTAGTACCTGATATTGTGGACACTTTCGGGCTGCAATCTATTGTAGATGATAAAGGGGAATCAGAAAGTGGTTTAGCGGCTGGAACGCCAATTTATTATCGCGCTGGAGATCAGTCCAATAACGCATTATCATTAAATGTATTCAATCCAGGTGAAGTTGCTGCAACCGGGGGGACTTCCGGTGTAGTTTACGCTGTCACCGATAATTTGTCTGGTAAAGAGAGTACTCGCGTAAATAATTTTGCACACGTAAATTACAAGAAATCAGTACCTAGAATAGGGAAATTACTAAATATTAATGGTGCGGGTATACAATACAGATGGTTGCTAAATAACCTTGCAGTGAATTCCTATGAAGAAATGAATAATCTAGCTTCAGAGATTTCAATTGGCTCAGATGGTGTTTGTATGCTTCCTTTTGGAAATGGTGCTGAACGCATGTTAAATAACTTAGATATTGGAACGCGATTAGTGAATGTTAATTTAAACAATCACCATAAAGGACATCTCTGTAGAGCAGCTTTAGAAGGAATAGCTTTTTCTTTTGTTTACGGTATGGAAATATTAAAATCCGACGGTATTGAAGTTAATGTCATTAGAGCAGGGAATGATAATTTATTCCGCTCAGACATTTTTGCAAATACGGTAGCCACATTAATAGGTTACGAAATAGAAATCTACAATACTACAGGGGCAATAGGTGCAGCTAGAGCTGCCGGGTTGTATAATAGTGATTTTGAAACTTACGGAAAATTAATAATGGATAATGACCATGTAATGACCTTTATGCCTTTTAAGGATAAAACACCTTATCTAAAGGCGTATCAAAATTGGAAGAAAGAATTAGAGCTCGTTTTAAATAATAAATAAAAATTTGAACTACATAATAATTAAAACTAATACGAAATGGCAATTTTAGGAGATAAAGAATATTTTAAAGGTATTGGAGACATTAAATTTGAAGGGAAGGAATCTGATAATCCCTTGGCATTCAAATATTACAATCCAGAACAAGTGGTTGCAGGTAAAACTATGCGTGAGCATTTTAAGTTTGCTATAGCTTATTGGCATACCTTCTGCGGACAGGGTAGTGATCCATTTGGACCAGGAACACAAAGTTTTCCATGGGATAAAGCTACTGATCCTATTCAGGCAGCAAAAGATAAAGCAGATGCAGCTTTTGAGTTTATAAGTAAAATGGGATTTGATTATTTCTGTTTTCATGATTATGATTTAGTTCAAGAAGGTGCAACTTTTGCGGAGTCAGAAAAAAGGTTAGCAGCTATTACGACATATTTAAAAGAAAAGAAAGCAGTATCTGGGATTAAATTATTATGGGGTACTGCCAATTGTTTCTCTAATCCTCGTTATATGAACGGTGCGGCTACAAACCCAGATTTTGATGTGGTAGCAAGAGCTGGAGGGCAGATAAAATTAGCGTTGGATGCTACGATTGCCTTAGAAGGTGAGAATTATGTGTTCTGGGGAGGTAGAGAAGGGTATATGTCTTTATTGAATACCAATATGGGCAGAGAATTAGACCATATGGGACAGTTTTTAGTAATGGCTAGAGATTACGCACGTGCTCAAGGATTTAAAGGTAATTTCTTTATTGAACCTAAACCAATGGAGCCAATGAAACATCAATATGATTTTGATTCGGCTACAGCTATTGGATTTTTACGCCAATATGGTTTAGATAAAGATTTTAAGATAAACATAGAGGTAAACCATGCTACATTAGCACAGCATACCTTCCAACATGAAATCGAGACGGCTGCAAATGCTGGAATGTTAGGAAGTTTAGATGCTAATAGAGGAGATTACCAAAATGGATGGGATACAGATCAATTCCCAAACAATATTCAGGAGACTACCGAGGCTATGTTAGTATTCTTAAAAGCTGGTGGTCTTCAAGGTGGTGGTGTTAATTTTGATGCAAAAATTAGAAGAAATTCCACAGATATGGAGGATGTGTTCCTTGCTCATATTGGTGGAGCTGATACCTTTGCCAGAGCATTAATTACTGCAGATAAAATAATTGCTTCTTCATCTTATGATCAACTAAGAAAAGAACGTTACAGTTCATTTGATAGTGGTAAAGGAAAAGATTTTGAAGCGGGCAAATTAAAATTACAGGACTTGTATAAAATCGCCCAAGAAAATGGTGAGTTAAAATTGCAAAGTGGTAAGCAAGAATTATTTGAGAATATCATTAATCAATACATATAGTTTCTGTCTTTTAAGAAGAGTAGAGTTATTTAGGTTCAGGAGTCATAAATTTTTAGTTAGAGAAGAAGCCTTTCAATATTGAAAGGCTTCTTCTTTTTAGTATAGTTTACTTTGTATTAGCTGTTCTTCAAAACTTCATAGTGCTAATTTTTTTATGCTTCCTGAGGGCTTAAGTTGCTATGAAATTAAATAAAAACCTACTAGTACCTACCAGTTGTAAATTTTCTGTATCTTTGCATTATGGGTATTGTTTCAATAATAGAAAAATCAGGAATACCGAAGTACAGACAAATAGTGGCTTCGTTTGAAGAAGCCATAAGTAGCGGTACTTTAAAAAAAGGGGATAAACTACCATCACTTAATAGTATAAAAAATAAGCATTCTCTTTCCAGAGATACTGTTTTAATGGCTTTTAATGAACTTAAAACTCGCGGTATTGTTCAGTCCATAGCTGGAAAAGGCTACTACGTTATGAGTGAAAACATAAACGTGGTACAAAAGATATTTTTATTGTTTGATGAATTAAATGGTTTTAAGGAAGATCTCTATAATTCATTTGTTGCTAATTTAGGATTCAATGTTCAGGTAGATATTTATTTCCATCATTTTAATCAAGATATGTTTAGTAAATTAATCTATGATCATATTGGTGATTATAGTTTTTACGTCATTATGCCTGCGAATTTGAACAATGTAAAAGAGGTAATTGAAAAGTTGCCAAATGATAAAGTTTATATTATAGATCAAACCCATGATGAATTAGCCGCATATCCATCAATATATCAAAATTTTGAAAAAAATATGTTTGACGGACTCACTGATGTCTTCTATCGCATTAAAACCTATAGAAAAATCATCCTAATATTTTCAGCTAGAAAGGAACCTCAAGGAATGCTTGTTGGTTTTAAATTGTTTTGTAGTCAAAATAATTTTGAGCATGAAATTATTAGCTCGTTGAAAAATAGAATTCCAGAAAAGGGAGAGGTTTATGTGATTTTGGATGATAGAGATTTGTTGCGAATCATAAAAGATATCAAACAAACTAATTTAATTCTTGGAAAAGATGTGGGTATTATTTCTTACAATGAGACATTATTAAAGGAGGTTGTTGAAGGCGGTATCACTACTATTTCAACCAATTTCAATCTTATGGGCGAGCGATTGGCTCAGCTGATTATAACCAATGAATTTGCACAAATTGAAAACCCCAATGGTTTGATCATAAGAAAATCAGTATAAAAATAAATACAATAGTCATAGGGAAATGAACTCACAGAAATGACATAGAACGATCTATATTTTACTAAATAATGAAAAAAAAATTAATAAAAAAAGTTAAACAAAACTTCAAAAAGCTATTTAAAACAAAACCTCTTATGGTTTTTTCTCCCGGAAGAATAAATCTAATTGGGGAACATACAGATTATAATGAAGGTTTTGTATTCCCTGCAGCGATAAATAAGGGTATAGTATTGGCAATTCAAAAAAGTGATCACGCCTATAGCCATATTGTCGCAATGGATAAAGAGGAAGACCATAAGTTTAGTCTAACCGAAATTGAGCCTATTGCTAATGGAAATTGGAGAAACTATATTTTGGGTGTGGTTTCTGAAATTCAAGAGCGGGGTATTAGACTGGAAAATTTTAACCTAGTTTTTGCAGGCACTATCCCTGGTGGGGCGGGAATGTCATCTTCAGCAGCATTAGAAAATAGTATAGTGTACGGGCTTAATGAAGTGTTTAATTTAGGCTTGTCACAAAAAGAAATGATCTTAATATCACAAAAGGCAGAACATAATTTTGCAGGTGTAAAATGTGGTATTATGGATCAATATGCAAGCATGTTTGGGGTTAAAAAAAGTGCATTACTATTAGATTGTCGAACAATTGAGGCACAGACTTTTAAAATAGACTTCAAGAGTTACAAACTACTTTTAATTAATACAAATGTAAAGCATGAGTTATCTGAAAGTGCCTATAATGATCGAAGGACTGTTTGTGAAAACACCTCTAAAAAATTGCATATTCCTGCTTTGAGGGATGCCTCAGCCAAAGATTTAGAAGGCATAAAGGATTCTCTTTCCAATGAAGATTATCAAAAAGCTTTGTATGTAATTGAAGAAAATGAAAGAGTTCAATTATTTGCTACAGCTATTATTGATAAGGATATTAAAACATTGGGTGAATTGTTATACAAATCTCATGAAGGCCTGAGTACAAAATATCAAGTAAGTTGTGCCGAATTGGATTTTTTGGTAGACAAGGCTAAAGAAAATTCAAACATTCTAGGAGCTCGAATGATGGGTGGTGGTTTCGGAGGCTGTACTATAAATTTAATACTGAAAAGTGAAGTTAAAGCCTTCAAAAAACAAATAATGAAAGAGTTTAAATCAGAATTCGGGAAAGCATGTTCTATCTACAGTGTAAAACTATCTGATGGTACCCAAACTATTAAATAATATAAGATTTAAAAATGAATACAGATTTACAAGATTACTCACATAAGCGCTATAATATTTTAACGGGAGAATGGGTGTTAGTATCACCACATAGGGCTAAACGTCCATGGCAAGGACAAAAAGAATCGATTTCTAATGAGGTACGCCCTAATCATGATCCTAACTGTTATTTGTGCGCAGGGAATACCAGAATAAATGGCGAAGAAAACCCTGATTACACAGATGTTTTTGTATTTGTCAATGATTTTGCTGCATTACAAAAAGATTCAAAAATATTCGAAATTAATGATGGTTTGTTTAAAGCTGTTAGCGAACGTGGTATTTGTAAGGTCATTTGCTTTAGTCCAGACCATTCCAAAAGCTTAGCAGATATGGAGGTCGTAGCAATAGATAAAGTCATTAAAGCGTGGCAGAAAGAATATACGTTGTTGGGGGAAAATGAGATGATTGCGTATGTTCAAATATTTGAGAACAAAGGAGCAGTAATGGGGTGTAGCAATCCACATCCACATGGTCAGATCTGGAGCCAGTCAACATTACCTAATGAGGTTCAGAAAAAAGACACGCATCAATCTATCTATTATGCTAAGAACAAACGTAGCTTATTGGGAGATTATTTAGAACAAGAACAAAAGACTAATGAGCGTATTATTTATGAAAATGACGATTTTGTTGTATTAGTACCCTTTTGGGCTATCTGGCCTTTTGAAACAATGATTGTTCCCAAAAAGAAATATAAAGATATTACTCAACTTTCTGATTCAGAAAGCTTGTCTTTTGCCGAAGCTATTTCCGCAATTACCAAGGCTTATGATAAATTATTTGATTGTTCTTTTCCTTATTCCAGTGGAATTCACCAAGCACCAACTAACAATAAATCAAATGAGCATTGGCACTGGCATATGAGCTTTTATCCACCATTATTACGTAGTGCCTCGGTCAAAAAGTTTATGGTTGGTTATGAGATGTTTGGTTCACCACAGCGTGATATAACAGCCGAGCAAGCAACAGATAGACTTAAAAATTTAATTTAATAAGTAGAAGTCTAGAAAACAGGTGCTCGCGAGTGCTTAATTTAGTTTTTCTTGATTTCGGGCAAAAAACAATTCTCAAAAAAAATAATTCTAGTTTGAAAAATAATATCAATCATAGTGTATGTCAATGGTGTTTTGAAGATTTTCCACTGGAAGATTTTTTAAAAATTTTAAACTTATTAGAAGTCGGAGCTATAGATTTAATAGGTCCTAAAGATTGGCCGTTGCTGAAGAAATATGGAATTTATTGTGCTATGTGCAATGGTGCTGAAATAAGCCTAGAGAAAGGATGGAATAATCCCAAATACCATGAGCAACTGATCAAGAATTATTCTGAAATGATTCCGAAAGTTGCAGCAGCAGGATATGCCAATCTTATTTGTTTTAGTGGGAATAGAGAAGGAATCGATGACGATACTGGTTTGCTGAATTGCCAGCTGGGACTTTCGCAAATAATGCCAATTGCCGAAAAGTATAATGTTGTAATTCAGATGGAGCTTTTTAACCAAATAGACCATCCAGATTACATGTGTGATTCCTCTGATTGGGGAATTCAATTATGTAAAAAGCTAGGTTCAGAAAATTTTAAATTGCTGTATGATATCTACCACATGCAAATTCAAGAGGGAAATATTATTAGAACTATTCAGAATAATTATCAATATTTTGGACATTATCATACTGCGGGTGTTCCAGGTAGACATGAAATTGATGAAAAGCAAGAGCTGTATTACCCTGCAATAATGAACGCTATTGTTGCAACAGGGTATAAAGGTTACATAGCTCAAGAATTTGTGGCCCGTTCTACGGATAAAATACAATCATTGAAAGAATCTTTTAAGATTTGTGATGTTTAATTTTAACTTTAGGAATAGCAAAGAATTAGTAGATGTACTTAAATTAGAAATATCATTGATCCTTATATATAATGTTGACCTACTCATATGCATTAGTTCAGCAAGCGTTTCTACATTTAAATTTAAATCGTTTAAATCCTTGTCAATAGTTTCATCCAACTTTTTAATAAATGCTTGATCTGTTTTTGTGCTTGTGACGCTTCTGATGTGTGCTAATGGAGAACTTGTATAATGTTCTATGATATTCTTTCTATTAGCAATTTTAACTTTTAGATATTTAATGGAAAATGGTTTTTCGATATAGGCATCCGCATCTGATTCTAATCCTTCCATTTTTAAATTCATAGAATTCTTAGCAGTCAATAATATGATAGGAATATGGCATTCCTCTAAATAAGTTTTACTTTTTTACATAGTGTAAGTCCATCTATAATTGGGTATAGTAACATCACGTACTATCATTTTGGATGTTGTCTTCTTTAATAATTTGCACTGCTATCTCACCGTTTGTTGCTTTAATTACAAAGTAATCTTCAGAAAGATCTTTAGCTAAAAATCTAATAAGTCAAGGTTGTCTTCCATCATAATGATGGTAGGTTTTGCCTTTTCTATTTTATACTCTTCAATTATTTTATGATCACTACTAAGTTTGTTAGTAGGCTTAGCGTTCTACACGTTGAATTCTTTTTATCTGGGTCTTTGAAAGTATTTATCGACATATTAAATACTACACGGCTCATAATCTCTGTCAAGAAACAGAGTAACTAGTTCTCCAATTTTAATGTTGTTCAAATTTTCATTTTCATTCGATGCAAAAAGGTGTTTTGGAAGGAGAATTCTTTATTTTCTGTCTTCAACTTTAAATAGATTTCTGATTAATGCAATAGAGGTATTACATACGCTTATTGCTTATTAAATACCAATTATTTGCTATTTTTGTAAAAATCATGGCTAAACAACAGATAGATTATTATTCCCATATTGGTAAAATGTATGTTGCTACGGACTGCATTATTTTTGGATTTGATTCTACAGAGCTTAAATTATTAGTTTTTAAAAGAAGGGTTGAACCGAATAAGGGAGCATGGTCTTTGATAGGTAGTTTTGTTGAAATTGATGAGGACGTTGATGCTGCTGCACAACGGATATTGAAAGAGATTACAGGAATAAGTACTGTTTTTTTTGAGCAATTAAAAGCATATGGAGCTGTTGATAGAGATCTGGGCTATCGATGCATTTCTATTGCACAATATGCCTTGATACGTATTGATGAATATGATAAGGAACTAGTGGAGGCTCATGGAGCTTTTTGGTATAAATTTGAAGATTTACCTAAGCTTGCTTTAGACCATGATACAATGGTTTTAGATGCGTTAAAAAGGTTACGCCGTAAAGCAAAGTCCCAACCCATAGGATTTGAATTGCTTCCTGAAAAGTTTACTATACCTCAGTTGCAAGCGTTGTATGAAGCTATTTATCAACGTAAACTTGATTCCAGGAACTTTAGAAAAAAGGTCAATTCTTTAAATGTACTTATAAAACTTGATGAAAAAGACAAAAGTTCTTCTAAGCGTGGAGCATATTTCTATAAGTTTAATCATAAGAATTATACTAAGCTATTATTATCCGGTTTTAATTTTGAAATATAATCATTAGCATTTTTTACTTAGCTTAAAAGTCATAAGTTGTCAATTAAATGCTTAAAGAGTAATTTTCAATTAGTCTTGGTAAGTATACTATTTTGCTTCATGCAGAAGAGGATAAAGTATTAAAAACGATTAATTTCGTACAGTCCCTATCAGATGACAAAGACTATTTATTTGATTCGGAAATATTGGTAATTGACCTATATGATAATCTTGACTTCATAAGAGATAAACACCCTAAAGTACCCATGATGCTTTGTTTTGGAAGCGGCGTAAAATACTAATTATTAGAATGTTGCATTAAATTTTTGGACAAGTAATGATACGAGTCTAATTCAGTGGGTATTTTTTCAAACCAGTGTAGAACTAGTAATTAAATGGTGTAGATGCCAATAAAAAATATGGGCTTAATGAAATTAATCTATACTCGTAATACCCCACTTTTGAATCTAGGAAAAGTTTAGTCTGGAGATGTTCTTTGTAAAGTGGGCTTAAATTTAGGTGTAAAACTCAGTAAGCCTAGTTTGGTGCTAGAAATTACATAAGTTAACTGAAAACCACTGTCGTGAAAACGGAAAATTGATTTTGACATTTTTATTTATATCTATAATAATTGGATGTTGAATAATGAATGCTTATAAAAGTAAAAAGGGGGCTAGTTACTAAGATAGTCAACACTATATAAAACATAGTATTTACGTATCATATCATTTAAAATTTTACATAATATGATACGGAAATACTGGCTATTCTAGGTAGAGGATATGTTTTAAATAATTAACATATAATATTATCTTAATTTAAATTTTATCATTTTCATTAAATGTATACGGTACACTTAAAGATTTTTATATATATTTACATTGATATATTTGTTATTTTCTTAAAAAATTAACCAATTTTTAACGAATATTCAACCTTTGAATATTAACTCAACTATATATAACCTAAATGACCAGTATGAAAAACAAGCTTAGGCTCTCCGAATTCACGGAGAAAATTTTTAAAAAAAATATAAAAATGAAACTTTCCGTTTTGTTTTTTGCTATGACCTGCATAGGTCTAAAGGCACATGTGAATACACATGATGAAATTGTTGAATTTTTAAACACTGAAATTTTGCAAGAAACCATTACAGGAAAGGTAGTGGATGAAAATAATATACCACTTATAGGTGTAACAATTATTGAAAAAGGGACAACTAATGGTACCACAACAGATTTTGATGGAAACTATAGTATTTCTGTTAATAGCAGTTCAAGTATTTTAGTTTTTTCCTCTATAGGATATACTATTTATGAAGTTTCTACTAATGGTAAGTCTGTTATAAATGCAGTTCTTTCTGAAGATGCTGCTAAATTAGATGAAGTAATAGTGGTTGGTTACGGGACACAGAAAAAAGAAACGGTTACGGGATCAGTAGGGTCAATTAAAGGTTCTGAGATAAATAAGTCACCTTCGGTTAATCTTACAAATAGCCTTGCTGGTAGAGTTTCTGGTTTATTTGTGTCACAAGCAGGTTCTGAGCCTGGATATGATGACGCGCAAATTACAATAAGAGGAACAAATACGTATAATAATTCAGGGGCTCTAGTTGTAATTGATGGAATTCCTGATAGGGATGGAGGATTAAGTAGGTTAAATTCAGCTGATATTGAGAATATATCTGTTCTTAAGGATGCTTCAGCTGCAATATACGGTGCTAGAGCTGCAAATGGAGTAATTCTTGTTACTACAAAAAGAGGTAAAGTGGGTAAAACTAGTATTACGTACTCTTTTAATCAAGGTTGGGCGCAACCCACGAAAACTCCAGATATGGCAAATGCCGCGCAATATGCTGAATTAGTGAATGAGTTGAGAATTTATGAGCTTCCAACTGCTGAATGGGAAGATGCCGCTGCTGGGTTTGCATCATCAGGTTCTTTTACACAGCCAGGAGGTAACGTAGTAAATGCACCTTGGTCTCCCGCAGATATTGCCTTATTTGGAAATGGTCAAGATCCTTGGGGACATCCAGACACGGACTGGTTTGGAGAAACATTTAAGACGTCTGCACCGCAACAAAAACATACTCTTCAAATGTCTGGCGGTACTGAAGATATTAGATATTTTACTTCTTTAGGGTATTTAGATCAAGATGCTATTTATAAGAATTCTGCAACAGGATTTGAACAGTATGATATACGAATAAATTTGGATGCAAAAATAAACGATTATATGAAGTTAAGCATGGGCTTAATGGGGAGACAGGAAATAAGAAAATATCCAACAGAATCTGCGGGGGCTATATTTAGAATGCTTACTAGAGGTAGACCTACAGAGGTTGCATATTGGCCAAATGGTCTTCCTGGACCAGATATTGAAAATGGGCAGCAGCCAGTTGTGATTACTACTAGTGCTACAGGGTATGATAATGAGATAAGAGATTATTTTCAATCAAATGCTACTTTGGATATTGATATTCCATGGATTAAAGGTTTAGCAGTACAAGGTACAGCAGCAATAGATAAAAGTTTCAGAAATAGAAAAGTTTGGACTACTCCATGGGTGTTATATGGTTGGGATGGTAGTACATTGGGTAGCGATGGTTTGCCAGAATTAGTTGCTGGCCAAAAAGGACCACCAGAACCTAATTTGTTTCAAGCCACCCAAAACACTTTGAATATATTACTGGGAGCAAATATCTCTTATAAACGCACATTTGGTGATCATGGATTTAATTTCCTTGCGGGTACAAATAAAGAGACTATTGAATATGAACAATTTAATGCTTATAGAAGATTTTTTATCTCACCTGCAATTGATGATTTATTTGCGGGAGGTGATGCCGAAAAGGATAATGGTGGTTCTTCTGACCGTGCCGCGAGATTAAATTATTTTGGACGGGTAAACTATGATTACAAAGAAAAATATCTTTTAGAATTTTTATGGAGATACGATGGGTCTTATTTATTTCCAGAAAATAGTAGATACGGATTTTTTCCAGGAGTTTCTGGTGGTTGGGTTTTGTCCAAAGAAAAATTCTTAGAAAACAGTTCTGCTATAAATTTTTTAAAACTTAGAGGTTCTTGGGGGCAGTTAGGAAATGATAAATTTAACAGTGATGATTTTCCTTCTAACCAATTCCTTGCAACCTATGGTTATGGAAGTTATATCATTAATAACAGTGAGGTAACTACATTATATGAAACCAAGGTGCCAAATGATCAAATAACTTGGGAGGTAGCTAGAAATGCCAATATTGGCCTTGACGCAAAATTCCTTAAAAACAAATTAAGTTTGGAAATAGATTTCTTTTCAAACAAAAGATCTGAAATTCTTACGCAACCTTCAGCTTCATTGCCAAACTTTACTGGAATTACACCACCTAGGCAAAATATCGGAGAAGTTGAAAATAAAGGATTTGACTTCATGCTAGGATACAATGATTATATTGGAGATGACTTTACATTTGGAGTTAGTTTAAATGGCGGATATGCTAAGAATACAATTCTTTTTAATGATGAGGCGGAAGGCTCACCAATTTGGCAAAGACAAACTGGGCATAGTATAGGATCAATTTTAGCTTATGGTTATGAAGGCATATTTGCAACACAAGCAGATATTGATGCTGAAACATTAGATTATTCTTCAGTTACTAATAATCTTAGACCTGGTGATATGAAATTTAGAGATTATAACGGTGATGGTGCAATAACACCAGATGATAGGTTTAGAACAGATAAAAACGTAGACCCTAGATTTTCTGGCGGCTTAAATTTGACTGCAGGATATAAAAATTTTGATATGACAATGTTTTTTCAAGGAGCAGCTGGAGGAGAGCTATTTTTAGCTTTTGGCGAAGCAGGTACTATAGGTAATTATACAACTAGTACGTATAATAATCGATGGAGTGTAACCAACCCTAGTTCTGTACATCCAAGAATTACAAATAGAGCAGATCAATATTTTAGTAGAAATAATACATACTGGTTAGAAAGTACTGATTATGTTCGGTTAAAAAACTTTGAAATCGGATACACAATGCCGGATGAAGTTATTGAAAAATTGGGTTTCAGTAGTATGCGATTTTATGTTAGTGGATCAAATTTGTTTACAATAGCGGATACGACATTTGACCCTGAAGGGGAATCAGTGGATGGACGAGATTACCCAAATTCTAGAATAATCAATTCAGGATTTTCAATCTCATTTTAATTTAACTAATCTTTAAAATAAAAATATGAAAAGGTTTAATTTTATATATATTCTGACGCTCACATTATTTGTTGTCAGTTGCGCAGATGAATTTGTAAACATAACACCATTAAGTGAGGTTTCTGAGGCCAGTATTTGGAGCGATGGTGGGTTAGCCGAAGCTGCGGTTACTAACGTATATAGTGGTTTAGGGCCAGGTGGGCTAGGTGAGCAAATGCTTTCATCTTTAACAGATGAATCTATATTTACACATAGCGGAAGAGGTATTAATACAGTTACGGAATCTCGTGCTAATTCCAATGACACTGGTTGGATAGATGGCACACACAGTTGGAATTCAATGTATGCTTCTATTAGGTCAGCGAATTTAGCGATTAAAGGATTAAATGATGGAGATATAGGAGATCAAGAGCTTGAAGATCGCTTATTAGGAGAGGCATTATTTTTGAGAGCATTTTATTATCACCAATTGGTACGTTTTTATGGGGGAGTACCTCTTTTGGATGAGCCATTTGGGCTTGATTCTGATTTTGATATTGCTAGAAACACATTTGAAGAATGTGTAGAATTTATAGTTGCCGATTGTGATCAGGCATTTGATTTATTAAATGGTAAGAGCATGGATTCTGGGAGAGCAAATGCTACAGCTGCTCTTTCTCTTAAGGCGCGTATTTTAACATATGCGGCAAGTGATCTTCATGATATTGCAACAGCATCTGCTAATTCATCATTAATTTCTAGCTATTCTAACCCTGAATTACTTGGGTATACAAGCGGAGATCAACAAAGCAGATGGACAAGAGCTAAAAGTGCGGCAAAAGCAGTTTTAGATTTTTCAAGCGGGTATAAGTTTGGATTGGGATCACCAGTTTCTTTTGATGAAGCTAAAGAGAATTATATTAATATCTCAATTGCTCGAAATGGAGGAGAAGAAGATGTTATATGGGAAAGACAGTTTATAGAAGCTGGAGATGGATGGGGTGGTCGCCAAACAGGTTTGTTTAATGGACCTAATGGATACCATAACTGGGCTGGAAACACTCCGATTCAGGGCCTTATTGATGCGTATGGAATGAGTGATGGCTCAGAATTTGATTGGGACGATGACACTCATAGTAGTCAACCGTATCAAAACAGAGAAGCTAGATTTTATGGAACTATATTGTTTGATGGTGCTGATTGGAAACCAAGAACACCAGATGTAGCGGATAGGGATCCAGCCAATCAAATTCAAACAGGAGAGTATGATGTATTAGATGGTGGTGGATCTATTGTAACACATTTTGGCCTCGATACGAGACAAAGCCCAGTTGAAGATTGGAATGGTTCTAGAACAGGTTATTATTTTAGAAAGTTTACCGATCCAGACCCATCAGTAGTGGAGCAAAACGATGCGCAAACTATCCCATGGCCATTTTTTAGATATACTGAAGCAGTATTTAATTATGTAGAAGCAGCTATAGAAACTGGAGATGAGACTGATGCGATAGCTTGGTTAAATCAAATACGTTATAGAGTGGGGTTACCTGCTATAAGTGCGTCAGGTGCAGATTTAGTAGAAGCATATAGACATGAAAGGCGGCTTGAACTATCTTTTGAAGAACATAGATATCATGATACTAGAAGATGGATGATTGCAGAAGAAACAAATGGTGCTCCTGCAGGAATAATTCACATAAGTGGTACTTTGAAACCTGGTGCCAATGTTACCAAATATGCCTATAATCCAGCAAATTATGATTATACATATCTTCCAGGAGTTCTTGACCCCGGTTTTGAAAACAGATTATGGTTGGATAAAAGTTACTTTTTGCCAATAAATAATGGAGAACTTCAGGCAGATGCCAGTTTAATTCAGAATCCTGGTTACGAGTAAGTAAGATAATGAGTTAAGTAGTAATTAGTTAGTTTTATAAAACGACTCAATATCTTTTGTGGTATTGAGTCGTTTTTATTGTAAAACACTATGGTCAGAGTGAGGCTTAACATTTTTTCACCCATTCTTTATATGCTGCATTTTAAGCGGAATTCAGTTGATACTCACCTAATGGTATATAAATGTTTAAAAAGGATGTCGTTGTTGAAATGTAATTTATATATTGTTGCTAGATTAAGCTGCCTATTTATGTTTTCAACCAAAGTCGCTATTGATTTTTTTTTTAGTGGAAGACTATTTTATTAACATATAATGTATAGGAATGGATAATGTTTACAAGAAAATTTTAAAATAAATAGAATGAAAAAAATTGAATGCCTTTATCTGTTTTTATTTCTTATTTTATTTGGTTGTACTGAGGAATATCAGCTTACAGGTCTTAACTCTGAAAACGAAGCTATTTTTACTAAGCTTCCTATGGAACAGACAGGAATAGATTTTTCAAATGAGTTAGATGAGAATGCGAAATTTAATGGTTTACAATATGAGTATTATTATAATGGAAGTGGATTGGCCGTCTCAGATTTCAATAATGACGGTTTAAAAGATGTCTTTTTTGTGTCTGCTTTAAAGCAACATAAACTTTTTTTGAATCAAGGGAACCTCAAATTCATGGATGCTTCACGATTTACAGGAATGTTATTTAGACAAAGGTTTTCTGGGGGTGTTACTGTTGTGGATATTAATAATGATGGTTTCATGGATATTTATATATCAAATTCAGGTAAATATAAAGAAGAAGAAAAGAGAAAAAATAAACTTTATATTAATTTGGGACCCAAAGGAGAATATAATATTCCAACATTTTCTGAACAGGGAGCAAAGTACGGGTTAGATATAGCTGATTGTTCTACACAAGCCACTTTTTTTGATTATGATAAAGACGGCGATTTAGATATGTTCTTATTGAACCATTATCCAACAACTTATCCAGCGAGTAAAAGCATTGCTGAATTATTAAATATGGATGGTACTGTTTCCAATGATAAATTATTGCGAAATGACAATAATTATTTTACCGATGTGAGTAAAGAAGCAGGAATAATTCATAGTCGGTTGGAGTATGGCCTAGGAGTGGCGGTAGGAGATGTAAACAATGACGGGTGGCCAGATTTATATGTTTCTACGGATTATTCCGGTAAAGATCACTTATATATGAACAATAAGAATGGTACTTTTTCTGATAGAATTCTTGAAGCTACTGATCAAATTTCTTTTTTTGCAATGGGTAATGACATGTCCGATATTAATAATGATGGCTGGCTAGATATTATGACTGTTGATATGATGGGGGAAAGCAACTATGATATTAAAACAAGTATGAGTGGGATGAATCCAAAAGCTTTCAATGAGGCTGTTGATATGAAACTTCATCATCAGTACATGTACAATGCATTACAAATAAATTCTGGTTTTTTGAATGAAAATAATGTACCTAAATTTTCTAATGTTGCACAATTAGCAGGGGTATCAAGCACAGATTGGAGTTGGGCGCCCCTATTTTTCGATATGGATAATGACGGGTTTAAAGATCTATTTGTTTCAAATGGAATAAAAAGAGATTTTAGAAATAATGATTTTGTGAATTATGTAAACAAAAAGCAAGATTCCATTCATAGCAATAAAAAATTCTCACCAGAAATTTATATTTCTGATATTTTGAGTAAAATGCCAACTCGAAAAAAGGAGAATTTTTTCTTTAAAAATAGCGGTGGTCTAAACTTTTTAAAGATGAATAGTGTTTGGGGAGATGGTGTTTTAACAAGCTCAAATGGAGCCGTTTATGCAGATTTGGATAACGATGGCGATTTAGAAATCATTGTAAATAATACAGATGACCCCGCCTTTGTCTTAAAGAATAATTCTAGAGAATTGGGACTAGGACATTTTTTAGCGATAAAATTGAAAGGTTCAAAAAGTAATAGAGATGGCGTAGGTGCGCGCATTATTGTCACTGCTGGCGAAAAGCAACAAATTCAAGAACTTTACTTTTCAAAAGGGTTTATGTCTGCTATGTCAAGAGAATTACATTTTGGTCTTGGAGCTTCTTTGGAAGTAACAGTGGAAGTTGTGTGGCCCGATGGGAAGCATCAAATTATTAAGAACATACATGCAGACCAATTGTTAACCTTAGATTATGCAAATGCAATTACAAAAGAAATAGAGAGTGATAAGGAGCCAGTTGAGCGGCTTTTTAAATCACGTACGGTAAATAGTATAAGTCATTTGCATGAGGAGAATAATTTTGATGATTTTTTAAGAGAGAGTTTGCTTCCTCATAAAATGTCAAATGAAGGACCATCTATAGCCGTAGGAGACGTTAATGGAGATGAGTTAGATGATGTTTATGTAGGTGGAGCTTCTACTTTTTCAGGAACAATGTATGTTCAAAAAGTTGATGGCTCTTTTATGAAAACTAATACCGAATTAATGGAGCATGAAGCAGCTTTTGAAGATGTTGCTGCAGCGTTTGTTGATGTGGATAATGATGGAGATTTAGACTTATACGTCGTAAGTGGAGGAAATGAGCATAATGAAGGCGATTATTTTTTAAGGGATAGGCTATATGTTAATGATGGAAGCGGGAATTTTAAGCATGTTGCTAATGCACTTCCAAATGTGGCACTGAGTGGTTCATGTATTAAAGTAGCGGACTATGATAATGATGGAGATAAAGACTTTTTTATAGGGGGAAGGCAAGTGCCAGGTAAATACCCAGCTCCTGCAAAAAGTTACTTATTGCAAAATAATAGCAAGAATGGTAATATATCCTTTGTGGAGGTAAAGGCCTCAATTAATGACACATGGAAAAGTTTAGGAATGGTAACAGATGCCGTATGGGTAAATCTAAATAATGATTCTTTTTTGGACTTAATAGTAACAGGAGAGTGGATGCCAATTCGAGTTTTCGAGAATCTCAATGGAGTTGATTTTATTGAGAAAACAAAGGAATATGGATTGCAAAATACAAATGGTTGGTGGTACAGTCTTGCCGTTAATGATTTTGATAACGATGGCGATATGGATTTAGTCGCGGGAAACTTAGGGCTCAATTATAAATATAAGGCCAATTATGATTCTCCTTTTGAGGTATATGCTGATGATTTTGATGAATCTGGAAGTAATGATATTGTATTAAGCTATTATGATAATAAAAAATTGGTACCCGTTAGGGGAAGGCAATGTTCTTCAAACCAAATGCCATTCATAAAGGATAAGTTTCCTACATATGATGCCTATGGAAAAGCTTCCGTAATTGATATTTTTAATGACAATCAATTAAAAAAATCGGTACATTTAAAAGCATATACTTTTGCTACCACTTTTTTTGAAAATAAGGGAGGAGAATTTAAATCTCAAATAATGGAAAATAATGTCCAATTGTCTTCTGTTAATGATATTTTAATAGATGATTTTGATGAAGATGGGCACAACGATATAATGATGGTGGGTAACCTTTATGGAGCGGAAGTAGAAACTCCTAGAAATGATGCATCGCATGGTGTGTTTTTAAAAGGAAACGGCAAAGGAAGTTTTGAATATCTTAACGCGAGAGAAAGTGGGTTAATGATCAATGGAGAGTCAAAATATGCAAGAACCATTACTATAAAAGGAACTAAAAATGTTATTGTTGCAAAAAATAGTGATTCTCTACAAGTTATTCCTGTAAGACCATTACGGTAAATTAAGGAATATTAAATCTAGATAGTGTATGTAGTTTTTTACCTATTCGTCTATATTTACTAGTGTTAATTGCTGCTAAAAAAAAATTATTTCTTTTTGGTTTTTAGTAAAAGCATCTTTATTATAATCAAAATAGGAAGATGCACTAGATTTATTTGTATCGGCTATGCCGAGCATTATGCTTGTTCTTAAAAAATGAAATTACCATTATTAATATAAAGTTGATTCGCAAGTTTAACCTCTTTCTTATAGCAACCGGTCTTATTTATATCCAGGTATTCTCTAGAATTGCTACACTTACCTCAAAACGGACACTTTATTTATACTAGTATAATTCTTCCGATTATAGTATTTTATTTAGGTACTTATAGCTAGATTTCTATAGATTTTTTAGATAAAGTTGTGTAGGATATATGTTTTATTAGAACAGGAAGGAACTATAAACCTTGTGGTTATTTCCCATACATTTCTGGGGTAAAAGAGAGTTTATTCACAAACAACCCGTTCTTGTCATAAAACACATAATCTATTATTATTTTGTTGTTTCGGAAAGCCTTATAGTTTGGATTTTTTTTTATTTTTTTTATTAATTTTGGACGGATATACAAATTCACTGAATCTTGGTTTATATCCTGCTTTTTTAAGGTATAAAGTGTTTGATAATATATAAAATTTTTATGGGTAATAGTACCTACACTATCTAATATGGCTATATGGTCAATTATAATAGGGCACTTCTTATTTAAATTTACAGCAACCAACTTCATTTGCTTTTTGATAGATTGAGGTTTAATTAAAAAATAGTTCAACCCATAAAATAAAACTGAAAGAACAGCTATTCCAAGTATACTATAAAGTGTTTTTTTTTTCATACGCAGCATATAGGTTTAAAGCTTTTAATCCTTGACTAATACTAAAATACAAAGAATTTAATCTTTTCTACTGCTTTTTGTACGTAGCATTAAACGGAGGACAATTTTTGGATTAGTACTACTAATTTTTATTAATATGTTTACAGAAACGTATAATGAAATTAGAAAATAAGCAAATAAAAATATCAATTTGAAATTTGCAAGGATGCATGCATACTATTTTGTCAATTATATGAATTACTTGATAAGCTTGTTTTCTGATTTCGTATTCAATTCTTAAAAGAATCGCTGCAAAAAAAAGTGAGAATTAATCATAAGAATAAGGACTCCTGTACTTTGGTTGTTTTAAATAACCTGTAATGGAACTTGGATTAAATGAATTTTTTTAGCCATTTTTACAACTATACCATCTATGTGGTTTTGTGTTACATAGTGCATCCATTTTTGTTAATTAAACTCCGTTTCCAATATTTACTTTGGTTGCGGTTAAATCTGTTTTAAGTAGAATAAACGTAATACTTACGTTTAATGTATTTTTATATATATTTGTTTTTAATACTAAAAATTAGCCGATTAGGTTTTATTTGAGGATTTAACAGAATAGGGTGGTTTTTTAGGTTAATTAATATTATTTACACTTATTTTTTTATTAATATTAGGTAAGATGGAGAATTTTGTTTTTGTAATTATTCTATTAATGACCTGTGATTTTATTTTATCCCAACAATCAAGAAGTGCACGGAAGAATCCAATGAACGTAGATTCAGGTAAAGAACCTGGAAGAGCAGCCTTTGTTCTTGCTGATAATGTTGTCTCAGTTAAAAGTAAAGAATCGGAAAAATCGAAGTTTTACAGAAATCATAATGGGATATGGAAGTTTAATCTTGTTACAAATCTAGTAAACAGACCCCAGGACTATTATAAAGTTTCTTTTTCTGACAAAGAATGTAGCACAATAAGGGTGCCATTTAATTGGGAGTTAAAAGGATATGACACACCTATACATATACCATAAAATTGGTCAATTAAAGTTGTAACACTAAAATAAATGTATGAAGTAATTTTTCATTAATTATCTGCTATTTGCACAAGATAATTTGATCACTATAATAGCTGGTAGAGCAATAATTTATTTTAACAGTACATGAAACTACAGCATTGATTTCTATGAAACAGTTTTATAAAATTATTCATGTGGGGAAAGAAATGAAAATGATGGCGAAGTTTATAGGAGTAATCCTTATGTAGCACATAATATTGAAGGTATAAAGCATGGCTATAATAATCAATTATTAATTATTAATTATTAAAAATATGAAGAGAAGAGATTTTGTAAAACAAAAAATGTTGGGGGCGGCGGCTCTCGGTCTTGGGGGGATTAATTTAAGTACTGCAAAGGATATAGTACTTAATTCATCATCTAGTTATAGTTTTAAATTAAATTATGCGCCTCATTTAGGAATGTTCAAGAACCATGTGGGGGATAATCCCATTGCGCAAATTGAGTTTATGGCTTCTGAAGGATTTACGGCTTTTGAGGATAATGAGATGAAAAAGAGACCTGTAAAATTACAAGAGGAAATTTCAAGGACGCTAGTAAAACACAACATGGTAATGGGTGTTTTTGTTGGGCATGAAATTTCTTGGAGTAAACCCAATTTAACAGGTAAAGACATTTCCTTACATGAAAAATTTTTACATGAAATCAAAGAGTCTATAGAAGTTGCCAAAAGGGTCAATGCAAAATGGATTACCGTGGTTCCAGGCTTTATGGATTTAAAGTTAAATATTGCATACCAAACCGCAAATGTAATTGAAGTTCTTAAAAAAGCCTGTGCAATTCTAGAGCCCCATGGGATTATTATGGTATTAGAACCTTTAAATTTTAGAGATCATCCTGGACTATTTCTTAGTAAAAGCCCACAAGCTTTTGAAATTTGTAAAGCTGTGGATAGTCCATCTTGTAAAATTTTATTTGACATATATCATCAACAAATTCAAGAGGGGAACTTAATTCCTAATATAGAGGCATCTTGGGACGAAATAGCGTATTTTCAAGTTGGGGATAATCCCGGAAGAAAAGAACCTACAACTGGAGAAATAAATTATAAAAATGTATTTAAATATATTCACAATAAGTCCTTTAATGGAGTTATTGGTATGGAACATGGTAATTCTTTGGATGGGAAAGAAGGAGAGGTTGCGGTTATAAATGCGTATAAGACTAGTGATAGATTTTAAAAGAAATTATATGATAAAAAAAAATACTATAATATGGGTTTATATATTATTTGTAACCCAAGTTTTATTTTCCCAACAAAAAGATTTTACACAACAATTAAGTGGAACCGATTTAACTATTGAAATGGTGACTATTCCATCTGGAGAATTTGTAATGGGGAGTCCAAATGATGAAAAAGGAAGAGGTAAGGACGAAGGGCCAAAACACGATGTGAAAATTAATGCCTTTATGATGTCTAAATACGAAATTACTTGGGACTTGTACAATCTGTATTTACAGCGTTCCATAGATTCTGTGAAGAATGAAAAAGCAGGACAGGTAACTATTGAGGTTGATGCAGTTGCTGGTGCCACGATACCCTATGTAGATATGAGCTTGGGTATGGGGACAAGCAAAGGCCTGCCTGTAGTGAATATAACACATTATGCGGCTTCTAAATTTTGCGAGTGGCTTTCCGCAAAAACAGGACGATTTTATCGTTTGCCAACAGAAGCAGAATGGGAGTATGCCGCCCGATCTGGTAGCGAAACCACTTTCTTTTTTGGTAATGACGCATCAAAATTAGAAGACTATGCATGGTATAGGAATAATAGTTTTGATACGTACCACAAAGTGGGTGAAAAAAAGCCTAATCCATGGGGGTTATATGACATCTATGGTAATGTTGCGGAATGGACACTAGATCAATACATTTCAGACGCCTATGAGGGAGATAACATATTTTTTCACCCTATTGTTTCTAAGGGCGACTCCATAGTGGTAAGAGGTGGGTCGTTTATTGACGAAGATAATGAACTTCGAAGCGCATCCAGAAGTGCGTCTAATCCAATATGGAAACGTCGAGACCCTCAGTTTCCTAAAAGTAAATGGTGGAATACAGACGCCCAGTTTGTGGGTTTTCGAATAGTAAGCCCAAATGTTGTTCCTAATAAAGAAGATTTACGAAAATATTGGTTATCAGATATGTAAGAATCCAAAAAAATCAACTAAATAAAAGAGAAATGAAAACAAAAAATGAAAAATTCAAAGAATCAAGAAGAGGCTTCGTGAAAAATTCTACTCTGTTATCGGCAGGTTTAATAATGCCAGTAACGGGTATCGAAGGGATGGTCAATATATTTAACGAAAAAAAGTTAAAAATTGCACTAGTAGGCTGTGGAGGCAGAGGTTCTGGAGCAATCAATCAAGCACTTCAAGCCGATGATAATGTAGAATTAGTTGCTATGGCAGATGCTTTTGAAGATCGTTTATCTTCTAGTTTTAATAATCTATATGAAGCGTATAAAGGTACAGGAAAAGTGAATGTTAAAGAGTCTAACAAGTTTTATGGCTTTGATGCCTATAAAAAGGCGATAGACTTAGCCGATGTTGTTATTCTAGCAACACCACCTGGATTTAGACCCTATCATTTTGCCTATGCAATAGAAAACGGAAAACACGTTTTTATGGAAAAACCTGTAGCAACAGATGCCCCAGGAGTAAGGAAAGTACTTGAAACGGCTCAATTGGCTAAGGAAAAGAAATTAAATGTTGTTGTAGGACTTCAAAGAAGATACCAAGAAAATTATATTAAAACATTAGAGACATTAAAGTCAGGAGCTATTGGAAAAATAGTCTCTGGTCAAGTATATTGGAATAGTGCAGGAGTTTGGGTAAGACCAAGACAATCTGGACAAACAGAATTGGAATATCAAATGAGGAATTGGTATTATTTTAATTGGCTTTGTGGAGATCATATTTTGGAACAACATATACATAATATTGATGTAGCAAACTGGTTTATAGGAGAATACCCAATTTCTGCACAAGGAATGGGAGGAAGGTTGGTTAGAAATGGGATCGATCATGGTGAAATATTTGATCATCATTTTGTAGAATTTAAGTACCCTAGTGGGGCTGTAATTTCTAGCCAGTGTCGTCACCAACCCAATACTATGTCTAAAGTAGGAGAGGTTTTTCAAGGAACGAAGGGAACAGTTGAAACTAATGATGCTGGTGCCGCAAAGATTTTTGATTTTGATAGAAAAGAGCTATTTAATATTACAAACTCCGAGGGTCATAACCCTTATCAAGAAGAGCATAATAGGCTTTTCGCATCTATAAGAGAGAAAGGTGTTATTAATAATGCAGAGTATGGTGCAAAAAGTACGATGAGTGCAATTTTAGGAAGAATGGCAACTTATAGTGGTAAGGAAGTAACTTGGGATGATGCTATTAAATCAGAACTAAGATTAATGCCAGAAGAAATGACTTGGGATTCTTTGTCACCAACGCTGCCAGATTCTAATGGAAGATATGCTATTCCGGTTCCTGGAAAAACTATAGTTATCTAATTGTATTTAATCTTATGAAATTCTTAAAAAGAAAAGTAGTGTGATGAAAATAAAAAAAACATATAGTCTTCTTTTATTAGCGCTTACTTTGTCTGTAAGTTTTAGAACAGCAGTAGCTTTACCCTCTGAAAATGTATCCTTTAAACCAGGTCAAAAATGGTTAGATACCAATAGGGAACATATCAATGCACATGGAGGAGGTGTTATGTTTCATGAAGGTGTTTATTACTGGTTTGGAGAACATAAAACTGAAGGGCGCGGAGGTAACACGACCCTTTTTGGTGTACGTTGTTATTCATCGACAGATTTGTATAATTGGAAAAATGAGGGAATCGCTTTGCAGGTTGTTGAAAACCTAGATTCTGAAATAACAAAAGGAGCTGTAATTGAACGTCCTAAGGTTGTTTTTAATAAAAAAACAGGCAAATACGTAATGTGGTTTCATTTAGAATTAAAAGGGCAAGGTTATAATGCTGCTCGAACTGGTGTTGCGATAAGTGATTCCCCAACAGGCCCCTTTGAATATATAAAATCATTTCGTCCTAATGCAGGTACTTGGCCATTGAATTTTAAAGAAGAATGGAAAATTGAAACCAATACTTCGCCATCGGAATGGTGGACTCCAGAATGGTACAAATATATTAAAGAGGGCGGGTTTGTTAGAAGAGATTTTGAATCTGGTCAAATGTCAAGAGATATGACTGTTTTTGTTGACGATGATGGTAAAGCCTATCATATTCATTCTGCTGAGGATAATCTAACGCTTCATATTTCTGAACTTACTGCTGATTATTTAGATTTTACTGATAAATGGATAACATTGGCACCTGCTGGACACAATGAAGCTCCTGCAATATTTAAAAATAAAGATACTTACTATATGATTACCTCTGGATGTACAGGTTGGGATCCAAATGAAGCTCGGTCTTTTAAAGCTAAATCTATTTGGGGACCATGGGAATCTCTTGGAAACCCAAGTATGGGCGAAAATTCTGAATTAACATTTAATTCTCAAAGTACATATATTCTACCTGTTGAAGGAAAAGAGCAATCTTTTATTTTTATGGCAGATCGTTGGACTCCAAAAAATCCAATTGATGGTACATATATTTGGTTGCCTATTGAAATAAATAATGGTAGATCCATTTTAAAATGGGTTGATGAATGGAGTCTTATTTTTTTTCAATAAATAAACAATTTTAAATATGAAAAAGAGATTCATGGAACTGGACATAATAGTGTAATCCAAACGCTAACTACTAAAGAGTGGTATATTGTTTACCACTCTTTTATCACTCAAATGAAATTATTATGGGAGATGCCGCAGGATATAACAGAAAGGTTTGTATTGATGTTTGGGAGTTTAATAAAGAATGGAAGTATTAAACCTTAAGAACCTGTATCGTAGGAATAAAATGGGAGCCTTTATATATTTAATTTAGGAGTAAATTATACCGTTTTAGTTAGCATATAATTCAGGGTTGTATTTTAATACTTTATACGTCTATCCCAAGCACAGATATTAAATTCAATAGAGCATCAAAAAAATGGGACAGCGAAGGCTCTAAGACAGGCAAATGAAACAATTGACTAGTTATTAATTTAATTTTTGGTCCATTAGTTTTGAGACTCAAAATTAAAAAAAGAAAACAATCTCTGAACCAATAAAAGGCAAACAACATCATTTTATATGATTGTCTTAAATGGAAAATGCCTTTTAAATCTTACATTTAAAAGGCATTTTTTGTGACCAGGCTGGAGTCTGAACCCATTTTTGTTAGTCCAATTATGTCAAACTTTTGCAAGACTTAATTGCTAATGTTGACGAATTGTGAACCTATGTTTACGACCCATTAGATTGATTTGATTCATCTATTTCAAATAGAGGGATTATTTTTAAAACCTCTCACATCTTCTTATTCATCTACTTCTGAAACATGAATATTAACTGAACAAGTGTTCAAGATAAATTAGAGTATTTGTTATTTATTTCTGCAAATAATAAATGTTGCAAGCTAAAGATTAAATAACGCTGTAAAGTGTTAATATTACACTTGTATGGTACTAGTTGTGTGGGATTTCTTGTTAAATAGATAAATTAAGATAATATAGTATGTGTTTCTGGTAACAATATTCATCTAATAATAAATTAACATGAATAATTTTATCAATAGTAAAACAAAATAATTAGGAAGAACTTTTATTAGCCTAATTGTGTGATTATTAAACATTCTAAATTATTAATCAAAAACTAACTAATGGATTATGGATTTTATTAAACTACTCAAAAATTTTGAAAACAGTTCTTCTCTGAAGCAACTCATGTTTTCGTTTTTAGTTTTTTTTTGCATTTGTACATCATTCGCACAGCAAAAAATGACCGGAACAATCAAGGATATGCAGGGAGTTCCTATTGGAGGAGCCACAGTTGCTGAAAAAGGAACGACAAATGGCGTTGTCTCAAACTTTGATGGTGAATATGCTATTACGACAACCAAACCGAATGCTATTATTGTATTTTCTTATGTGGGGTATAAAACCCAAGAAATACCAGCGGGTAGTAAAAAAGAGCTTAATGTGTTCTTTGAGGAGGATTTAGAACAGCTATCGGAAGTTGTGGTTATAGGTTATGGTACGCAAAGAAGAGAAGAGGTGACAAGTGCTATTGCAACTGTGAAATCAGAAGACTTTATACAAGGTGCTTTAGCTGACGCTGCTCAACTTATCCAAGGAAAGGTGGCGGGTTTGTCGATTGCTCTTCCTTCAGGTGATCCGACCTCAGAAACACAGGTTATGTTGAGAGGTACTTCTTCCTTATATGGAAATTCAGGGCCGTTGATTTTAATTGATGGTATCCCTGGAACTTTCGCTACTGTCGCGCCACAAGATATTGAATCTATCAATGTCTTAAAAGACGGGTCTGCAACAGCGATTTATGGAACTAGAGGGACAAATGGTGTAATCATTATTACAACAAAAAGGAGTAATAAAGATATGGTTCCAACGGTAGAGTATACTGGCTTTTTGTCTGTTGCTACAATTAGCAATAAACTAAACTTTCTTGACGCTGATGAATTGAGGCAAAAATGGAATGAAGGTTATACATTTAACGGGGCTAACCTTCAAGATTATGGTGGAAATACTAATTGGTTGGATCAAATTACAAGAGATGCATATAGCCAAGTACATAACGTTGTTTTTAGAGGAGGAAACAAATCAACAAGTCTAACAGCATCTTTAAATGTCAAGAATAATGAAGGGACATTCATTAAAACGGACAACAATAAAATGACTGGAAGGATTGATGTTGGTCATAATATGTTCGATAATAAATTAAAATCCAATTTTGGTGTTATCTTGAGTGAACAAAAATTCTTCACAGGTGGAGATGGTGCTAGTTTTAATCCCTATGTGTATCGACAGGCCATCATAAGGAATCCTACAGAGCCAATCAAAAATGAGGATGGCACTTGGTTTGAAAGAGATATTTATCGTTACGACAATCCTGTTGCCTATTTAGAAGAGACCATTGGTGAAAATAAATATAGGAAAGCGCGCTTTACGGGTAGTTTGTCTTATGAGATTACCCCTGATTTAGAAATTAAAGGTTTGTTTACAAGAAAGGGAGAGTCAAATATTAGAGGATTTTACCAAACTAAAAACCATGTTTCCACAACTAAAAATGGTCTAAATGGCTATGCTTCAAGAGGTACAGATGATTATATAGGTAATTATGGTCAATTGACTTTAGACTATAAAAAGGATTTTGGTAAACATAGAATTACTGGGTTATTAGGGTATAATTACGAAGATAACACCAATGAGGGTTTTTGGATGACCAATTCTAACTTTCCATCAGATGCATTCACCTATAATAATATTGGTCAAGGAGATGGTATCAATAATGGAGATGGTTCCATAAATAGCTATAAAAATTCAAATACGCTAATTGCCTTCTTTTCTAGATTCACTTATAATTATGATGATAAGTATTTATTGATGGCCAGTGTAAGACGGGAAGGTTCTTCGCGTTTTGGAGAAGATAATAAATGGGGTAATTTCCCAGGTGTTTCTGCTGGTTGGAGAATAAATAATGAATCTTTCATGGAAAATAAGGATTGGCTGAATAATTTAAAACTAAGAGCTGGATTTGGTATTACAGGAATTAACTCAGGAGAAGATTTGGCATCGTTAAGTAGTTTGAACTATGGTCAATCTTTTTTATATAATGGCAATTGGATAAAAGAACTTGTTCCTGCAAGAAATGCCAATCCTAATCTTAAATGGGAAGTTAAAGAAGAACTTAATATTGGATTGGATTTTGGAATACTAAAAAACAGAATAAGTGGAGCTTTAGATTATTATTCCAGAACAACCAAAGATGCTTTATGGAGATATGACGTTCCAACACCTCCTTATCTTACTGGAAGTATTCTTGCAAATGTTGGAGAAATCAAGAACAAAGGTTTTGAGGCCTTACTTAATGTTATTCCAATACAAACTGAAAATGCCCAATGGAATGTTTCCTTCACATATTCTACAAATGAAAATGAACTGGTTTCAATATCTAATGAACAGTTTCAGAGTTCAAATGATTTCTTTGATGCTGGATATACTGGCGAACCAATACAACTTTCAACACACAGGGTTCAAGTAGGTGGACCAATTGGTAATTTTTATGGTCTGAAAAGTGTTGATATTACAGCTGATGGAATATGGTTGATCGAAACACCTGATGGTGACATAATTCCTGCTACTGAATCCTCAACTGATGACCGTCAGGTTTTAGGAAATGGACTTCCGAAACATTATGCTAGTATGAATAATAGTTTTCGCTATAAGGGATGGGATTTAAATGCAAATCTGCGAGGTGCTTTCGGATATCAAATCTTGAATTTTCAAAGAATGTATTATGAAAACCCTACTATTTCATACAATACATTGGATAGTGCCTACGATAAAGTTTATGGTAAAGCAGTACTTTCAGATGTTCAGCGTTTTGTAAGTCATTATATTGAAGATGGGGATTATATAAAACTAGATAATGTTACCCTAGGGTATACGTTGCCTAAAGATGCTGTAAAGTTTGCACAGCGTCTACGAATATATGCTAGTGCCATGAATTTGGCAACTTTTACTAATTATAAAGGAATAGATCCAGAGGTAGATATAACTAGAGAGCCTCTTGCTCCTGGAAACGATAATAGGGATCAATACCCAACCAATAGAACCTTTTCAGTTGGAATTAATTTAACGTTTTAAAAAATATATAATGAAAAATTTATTAAACAAAATAACACGCTCAAAAAAGAGTTTTGCAATGGTGCTGTGTTTAGGTTTTCTTTTTACGTCAGAATCATGTTCGGACCTTAGTGAAGAGGCATTCTCAGAAATAACAAAAGATTCTTTTGTGCCATCAGAATCAGATGCAGTTGCCCTTATGGCATCGGGGTACACCCCTTTAAGATTTATAATGGGCTGGCAAGGCTTATTTGATCTACAAGAAGAACCTGGAGATATGTTCGTTACCCCAACAAGGCCTAATGGTTGGGATGATGGGGGTACATATAAAAGCATGCATTTCCATACTTGGGATAATACCCAATGGCAGCCACGAAATACTTGGATAACCTGTTATGGAGGTATCAATAATATTAATAGAGTCATACTTCAAATTCAATCAGGGGAAGTTCCTGTTTCAGAAGAATTAAGCATTTCTATTATTGCAGAGATGAGAGCATTAAGAGCTTTATGGTACTCTATTCTTTTAGATACACATGGAAATGTTCCTATAGTTGCTAGTTATACTGATGAGATTCCAACACAAAACACCAGAAGTGAAGTTTATTCCTTTATTATAAGTGAATTAACTGAAGTAATGCCTTTACTATCAGAAGAGGTTAATAATTCAACCTATGGGCGTGTGACCAAATGGGGGGCGTTACATTTATTAGCAAGAGTTTATTTAAATGCCGAAGTATATACAGGAACAGCCCAATGGGATAAATGTATGGAAGCTTGTAACCAGATCATTGCAAGTGGCAAATACTCACTAGATCCAAATTACAAAGATATATTTAAAGAGAATAATGAAAATTCACCTGAAATTATTTTTTCAGTTCCATATGATAACGTTTATGGAGCACAATGGAATGCCCACATGAAAATGTTAACTCCTGGCCATCAAAAGGTATTCAATATGAGTAGTCAACCTTGGGGTGGATCCAGTTGTAATCCTCAATTCATTGATAGTTATGACGTTGAAGATAAAAGATTAGCGGATAGTTGGTTAATTGGAGATCAAATAAATGCAAGTGATGGTAGTGTTGTTATGACTTTAGTAAACGAAATGCCGAGTATTTATTTTTGTGAGTTTGAGGAAGGTTATCGTTCGAATAAGTACGGTGTAGCTGATGGTTCTAAATCTGTATTAAATAATGATCTCCCTTATTTTAGATACACAGATGTTTTACTGATGAAGGCAGAATCTTTATTGCGAACTGGTGAAAGTGACCAAGCCGCAAGTATAGTTACTGAAGTCCGTAAAAGGTCATTCGATGATATCGCAAAAGCAACCGTCACGGGTGCAGAATTGGAAGGCGATACTACTGTGCAATATGGGACTTTGGCTGAGGATGGAACCATAGATAATCCAGGAGATCAAGCCCCAGTGCTCTTTGGTCGTTTTTTAGATGAATTGGGTTGGGAATTCGCCGCTGAGTTTAGAAGAAGAACGGATATGATTAGGTTTGGAGTATACCAAACCAAGAGTTGGTACAATCATACGCCACAAGCAAATCATACCATTTTGTTTCCTATTGGCTTGGAAGAACTGAATACAAACTCGAATTTAAATCAAAATCCAGGGTATTAATTAAGTGTTAGTTGAGTGCGTTGTAAAAGCCAAAAAAGATAATTTTTCTTTTTTGGCTTTCTTTTTAGGCCTTTTATAGAAGGCAATTATAAATGTTATACTGATAGAAATAGATTTGAGCCTTTATGAAGCTCCAAACACAACAGAAGGAAAACTAATTAAACGCTCTGACAAGCTGTCTAAAAAAAGTAAAGCAAACACACTAGAACAAGAAATTAGCGCATCAATATTTAAAAATCAGAGAACATTAAACTTGTTGGGTTCTATAATAAGAGGGTGTAACTCCTTTCATCTCTTTAAATTTTCTATTAAAATTGGCAGTATTCTGAAAACCACATTGTTCAGATATAAAGGAAATAGAAAGATCTGGGCTGTTATAAATAAGTTTACAGGCATTTTCAATGCGTATTTCTATTAAAAACTGGAAAAATGTTTTATTCGTACGTTTTTTAAAATACCTACAGAATGAGTTTTTACTCATATTAGCTTTCGCAGCAATTTCTTCTAGCGTAATAGGCTCATAATAGTTTTCCATGGCATATTTAAATACATCATTCATTCGCTTACCTTCATCGTCGGTGTATTTTTTTTTGTAAACAAATGAGGATAAAGGGGTGTGTTTAGCTTTGCCAATCAAATTTATGATTTTTAAAAGAGTAGCAATCTGCTCTATTTTGTTTTGGTTATGTAGTTTGGTAAACTGTTTTTTTATTTTCTTTTTCCAGGAAATTATTTTCATGCCATATTCGGAATTTTGAAAAAAACCTTGAGTATTTGACATATCAGAAATTTCAAAAAACTCTTTTCCAAAGGAAGTTTTAGTAAAAAATAAAGTAAACATGATAGATTCATTTGATGCCTTTACATCACTTCTAAAAACATGTGGTAGATAACCTCCAATTACTAAAATATCATTCTCTTTGTATTCATTTATAGTATCACCAACAATTAATGACCCCGCTCCTTTTACGATAAAACTAATTTGAATTTCACCATGTTGATGAAGTTCATCATAAAAAACATGCTCCCTATCTTCTTGATAGATCAATGCTTCATTTTTCGGTTTCGGTATTTTAAAAGGAAGTACTTTCACGTATTTTTTGCTAATATTATTAAAAAAAGCAATACAACGCAATTTATATGGTAATATAGTATTAGAATCTGTTAATTTCTGCACTTCTATTTTTTAAGTAACTTTTACTTTTGTAATAAAACATTTCAATAGATGATAAAATGGGAAGGCGTTATGCCTGCAGTTACAACAAAGTTTACAAGTAAGGATGAATTGGACCTTGTTATGTTTGAAAAAAATATTGAAGTACAAATAGAAGCTGGTGTAAGCGGTATAATACTAGGAGGAACTCTAGGAGAGGCGAGTACTTTAACTCAAGCAGAAAAAGAAGTACTTATTAAGAAAACATTAGAAATCACAGCGAAAAAAATTCCTGTGATCATTAATATAGCAGAACAAAGCACCAAGGAAGCAATAGCTGTAGCACAACATGCTGAACGTGTTGGAGCAAATGGTTTAATGCTTTTACCACCAATGCGTTATAAGGCAACGGATTTTGAAACGGTCACTTATTTTCAGGCAATAGCGAACAGTACCACATTACCAATAATGATCTACAACAATCCTATAGATTACAAGATAGAGGTAACTTTAGATATGTTCGAAGCATTAGCTAGTTGTAAAAATATAGCAGCTATAAAGGAGTCAACTAGAGATATTACCAATATTATCCGTTTAAAGAATCGCTTTGGTAATCGTTTTAAAGTTTTTACTGGTGTAGATACACTTGGTCTAGAAAGCTTGGTTATTGGTGCTGACGGTTGGGTTGCAGGATTGGTATGTGCATATCCAGCAGAAACAGTAGCTATCTATAAACTGGTGAAAGCAGGACAAACGGAAAAGGCTTTAGAGATATACCGTTGGTTCATGCCGTTGTTAGAGTTAGATATTAGTTCGCAATTGGTTCAAAATATTAAATTAGCAGAAATGGCAACAGGTATTGGAACTGAAAATGTAAGAGCTCCAAGATTGCCATTAAAAGGAGTAGAAAGAGAGCGTGTACTGGAAATAATCAATACAGCAATGAAAAGTAGACCTGTGTTACCAGATTATAAAAAATTATAAAATAATGATTTTAGGTAAAAATTATATTGGTGATAAATTAGGTGCTCAAGGGAATGTTGTTCTTAAAACGATAGATCCTAAGTTGAATATTGAAAATTCAATTTCATTTATAGAAGCCACGATTTCTGAAGTTGATGAAGCGGTGCAATTGGCTTCAAAGGCTTTCAAAGAATATAGAAAGGTCTCTGGTGAAAAAAGAGCAATTTTTTTGAACGCGATTGCTGATGAGATCTTAGCATTGGATCAAGAATTGATAGATGTCTATACGTTAGAGTCAGGTCTTTCAGAAGGTATAGCGATAGGAGAAAGAGGAAGAACTGTTTTTCAATTACTTTCGTTTGCAGAATTAGTTTCCAATGAAGATTTTGAATTGGTTCCAGTTTCTGGAATGGGGCACTCTGCAGGCGGAAATTATGGTAAGCGTAAACGAAAAGATTTTTTTGTAAAACATTTACTGAAGGTTACTCACCCTTCATGGGGCTAGGTCTACAAATAGAGGACACTGAAAAAGAATATGTTTTCATTAGGGCAGATTAAACTTAGCACAAGATATTTTTTATAGAAAGATGCATAAAAAAATAAGAACTAGAGGGGATATAAATAGTGAAGAAAAAGAATGTTTATGGTGAGAATAGATAAGTTTTTCATTTGTGTGATTTTAAGTTTTTGGGTAGTGAGTACAACGAGGGTACGGGCACAAACTGGTGATCAGGTTTTAGACGGGATTGGTGAAACAGGGCTGATTGCTCGCTATCTGTTCTCTGGTGACGCAAAAGATTGGTCACGAAATAATTTACACGGCAAGATCGATGATTCGAAAGTCGAGTTTATTAATGATGATTTATTTGGTGACGTTCTTTCGTTGTCTGGAGATAGTAAGGGCTTTGTTTCAATACCTGGAGAAGTAGTGACAGGAGAAGAATCAATTAGTATAACCGGATGGATTTACTTGCGTTTTTCAAAACGCAATCAGTATTTATTTGATATAGGGAAGAATAGTAACTCGCACTTTTTTACTGCGCCCTCAGGAATAAAGGAAAAAGAAGGATATGTCGCTGGAATTAGTATTTCATCCAAAGAAAAATATCAGGTAGATGCACCAGTTATAGCAACTAATAAATGGAATCATATAGCAGTTGTTGTTAATAGCGCTACTAAAACTTTAAGTACATATCTTAACGGTGTTTTAGTAAGTGAGATGGATAATGTAGAGCTAGAATTAGAAGAATTATTTAAAGCTAATGCAGATGAAAATAATCTGTTCTATATCGGAAAATCATTCGTATCAGAAGATTCTTATCTCAACGCTAAATTATATGATTTCCGAATCTATCGCATCCCTTTGAGTGAAAAACAAATCGCCAGAATTCACCACAATGCTTTAAATGGTGCTGATACTCTTGTAGTAAAGAATGAAAAACCAGTCGACGATCTACCAATGTTTTCTAAAACAAGCCCTCAATTGTATACTAAATATCTGACCCACGTATCAGACATTGAAGTAGAAACAGTAGTGGGTTATCTTCCACGATTACCACGCTATGTAAAGGGAGTTTACCGCGATGGAATTGTAGGACCTGAGGCACGAGTGCTTTGGCCTGCTCCAACAGATAATGCCGATGTAAGTAAGGCAGGTAAATATGTAATTATAGGGACTATTTCGGGGACAGATTTAAAACCAAAGGCAATGGTAACCGTAAAAAAAAACAAAGTGGCGGCTACCCCAAATCGTAAGTTAGAAGTTTTTAATTTGGATCAGGTTTCTTTGAACTCAGATCTTCATGGAAAGAATACAAAATTTCTTGAAAATAGGGATAAGTTCATAACCACGCTTTCTCAAACAAACCCAGATGCGTTTCTATATATGTTTCGTAATGCCTTTGGCCAAGAACAACCTGAAGGAGCGGAACCGCTTGGCGTATGGGATTCTCAAGAAACTAAATTGCGGGGACATGCTACAGGACATTATTTAACGGCAATTGCACAGGCATACGCTGGTTCTGGTTACAATAAATCGCTTCAACATAATTTTGGTAATAAGATGGAATCTATGGTCAATACCCTTTATAAATTGTCCCAAATGTCTGGACAACCGAAAGAAGGTATAGGAGCATATGTGTCAGATCCAACAGTAGTGCCTCCTGGTTTAGGTAAAGTAGATTATGATTCGGAATTAAGTGAAGAAGGTATCCGTACCGATTACTGGAATTGGGGTAAAGGATATATTAGTGCCTATCCACCAGATCAATTCATTATGTTAGAAAAAGGAGCAACTTATGGAGGGCAGAAGACTCAAATTTGGGCTCCATATTACACATTACACAAAATTCTTGTTGGGTTGATGGATGTTTATGAAGTTAGTGGTAATGAAAAAGCGCTAGAAATAGCTGAAGGTATGGGGCAATGGGTGTATGCGCGTATGCGTCTGTTACCAACCGAGACACTTATTCGTATGTGGAACACCTATATAGCTGGAGAGTTTGGGGGGATGAATGAAGCTATGGCTAGGCTATACCGGATAACCAAAGAACCTAGGTACTTAGAAACAGCACAATTATTCGATAATATAAAAATGTTTTATGGAGATGCAGCGCATTCACATGGGTTGGCTAAAAATGTAGATACGTTTCGTGGATTACATGCGAACCAGCACATCCCTCAGATTATGGGAGCTCTAGAAATGTATCGGGATTCTGATGTTTCAGAATATTATCATGTAGCGGATAATTTTTGGTATAAGGTGAAGAACGATTATATGTATAGTATTGGAGGAGTTGCAGGAGCCCGAAACCCTACTAATGCGGAGTGTTTTATTAGTCAACCAGCAACAATTTATGAAAATGGTTTGTCGGCAGCAGGACAAAACGAAACTTGTGCGACTTACAATATGCTCAAATTAACTCGAAATCTGTTTTTGTATGATCAGCGTGCTGAGTTTATGGATTATTATGAGAGAGGAATTTATAACCACATTCTTGCTTCTGTAGCAGAAGATAGTCCGGCAAATACCTATCATGTGCCATTACGACCAGGTGCTGTGAAACATTTTGGGAACGCTAGTATGGATGGTTTTACGTGTTGTAATGGTACGGCGATCGAGAGTAGTACAAAACTCCAGAACTCCATCTATTTTAAAAGTGCTGATAACCACTCTTTATATGTTAATCTATATGTGCCTTCCACTTTAAAATGGAAAGAAAAAGGGGTGACTGTAGAGCAAAGAACAGCTTTTCCAAATGAAGACCATACGCGATTGATCATTAAAGGTAATGGAAAATTTGATCTTAATGTGCGTGTACCAAGTTGGGCGACCAAAGGTTTTTTCGTGAAGATAAATGGCAAACCAGAAAAAATTAAGACTGAGCCGGGAACTTACCTTACTTTGAGTCGTAAATGGAAAGATGGAGATACGATTGAGCTGCGTATGCCATTTCAGTTTCATTTAGATCCGGTGATGGATCAACAAAATATAGCTAGCTTGTTTTACGGGCCTGTTTTACTTGCGGCTCAGGAGATTGAACCAAGAAAAGAGTGGCGTAAAGTAATTTTAGATGTTGAAGATATCAGCAAATCTATAGCGGGTGATACCAAGAAGTTGCAGTTTACTATTGATGGCGTTGTTTTTAAACCTTTTTATGAAACTTATGGACGTCATTCGGTTTATCTAGAGGTTACACTTAAATAGCGCTGAGATTCAAGGCTAATAGGAACCAAACAAAAACGAATTAACTAATGAAAAAATGTAATTATAAAATAAGTATTCTTTCCGTCTTTTTATTCTTGTCTCTTTTTACCATGGCGCAAACAAGTAAATTGGCTGATGTAGTAGATGCGTTCTCGGCAGATTCTAGGGCATTGAAAAGCATGTACACTATGAATGAATCTGAAGAATATTATAAAAGGTTGCTCTCTTTTTATGAGAATTGGAATAAAAAAATAGAGGATATTCTTTTTGAAGAACTCTCACAGCAAGAGAAAGTAGATTACATCCTTTTAAAGAATCTTATAGCTAAAAATAGTTACTTTTTAAGTCTAGAGTATAGTTCTTTTCAGAAAGTGGCTTCGGTAACCGATCTTGCAAAAAAAATTTATCCATTTATAGTTGAAAGAAGACGGGGTAAGAAACCAAATTCGAAAAATTTAGCTTTTGAAATGTATACGGCGAGTGAAGCGATAGAGCATCGAATTGAAAAACTTAAAAGTAATAAATTCAAAGATTGGCTTACTGCAGAGAAAGCTTCGCAAGTAGTTTTTTCATTACAAAACGCTTTAGCAGAAGCATATCAATTTTACGATAGTTATGATCCAGATTTTACGTGGTGGGTAGAAAAACCGTACGAAGATCTTTCTGAGAAATTAAAAACTTATGGAGCGTTCCTTAAGGCTAATTATACAACAAATAGTATAAAAGATGATGGTAGTGGTATTGTGGGTAAGCCTATAGGTAGGGATGCTATTATCAAAAATTTAGCGTATGAATACATTCCTTACAGTCCAGAAGAGTTAATACAAGCAGCCGAAGATCAGTTTGAATGGTGTAAAGATGAAATGATCAAAGCATCAAAAGAGCTAGGCTATGATACCGATTGGAAAGCCGCTTTGGAGCATGTTAAAAATACCTATGTGCCTGCAGGAGAACAACCACAAACCATAACCAATCTGTATGATCAATCTGTAGCGTTTATTGAAGAACGTGATCTAATAACATTACCAGAACTGGCTAAAGAGACTTGGGGAATGATTATGATGACTCCAGAACGTCAAAAAGTAAATCCGTTTTTTACCGGTGGTTGGGAAATTAGTATTTCATATCCTACTCAAAGTATGAATCTAGATGATAAGTTGATGAGTATGCGAGGAAACAACCCAAATTTTTCTAGAGCCACGGTACAACATGAATTATTGCCTGGTCATAACCTTCAATTTTTTATGAATAGTAGGCATAAAAAATACCGTCAAGCTTTTGATACTCCTTTTTGGATGGAAGGCTGGGCTTTATATTGGGAAATCAACCTATGGAATAAAGAGTTTCCTAAAACACCAGAGCAAAAGTTAGGTATGCTTTTCTGGAGAATCCATCGATGTGCACGTATTATTTTTTCACTAAAATACCAATTAGGAGAAATGACACCCCAACAATGTATCGATATGTTAGTGAATGAAGTTGGTCATGAATACGCTAATGCAGAAGCAGAAGTAAGACGCTCTTTTGCTACGAGCTATACACCGCCATTATACCAAATGGCCTATATGACAGGGGGTTTGCAATTCTATGCATTAAGAAATGAAATGTTAGAAAAAGGATGGACAGAAAAACAATTTCACGATCGCGTTTTACAAGAGAATATGATGCCTGTTGAGTTGTTAAGAAGTTTATTATTGGACCTTCCTTTAAATAAAAATTTTAAAACGAAATGGAAATTCTCAACGGAATTTGAATAAATTAATAAAAATGAAGAGACTGACATATTTGGTTAGCATACTATTATTTTTAATAACAATTATAAATGTTAAAGCACAATCGTATTGGAGTAAAATAGAGCGTCAAACACCTACCTTGGGTATTGCCGAAGTGTATCAGAAATTTGCTACCCCTAACTTTCAATTGAAATTGGTGAATGCCTCACAAACAGTAGCAGGTTTGAGACCAAATACGGCTTTGAATTTTGATTTTACACCAAGCGATAGGCTAGAAATTAGGGATAAAGATGGTCTATATCATTTAGGAGATATCAATTTAAGGATTAAAGAAGCACAGGGAGACTGGAAAAGTTATTCTACAGCCACCAAGCGAGCAGCAATTACTCCTTTAGAGACTTCCGAGACCATATTGGCGGCGGCTAATTTAGCAAATACCTTACCAAGTGATATTCCTGTGGTCATCAAACGTTTTTATGAATTGGATGGAGAAGCTATTATCATGCGTTTTGATATTACCAATAAATCCGCAGAAAATATAGAAATAGGAGCCTTAGGCATACCTATGGTATTTAATAATATTTTAGAAGGAAAATCACTGGTAGAAACACATGCGCAAAATGTTTTTTTTGATCCCTATATTGGAAAAGATGCGGGATATTTAGAAGTAAAGAAACTAACAGGAGAAGGACCTAGTTTACTAGTGTTACCAAAAGAAAACATGTCTTTTGAAGCATACCGCCCATTATTAGACGATCCAACGCCTAGAAGTATAGTTTTTGAAGGTTTCCATGAATGGATGGTGTATAGTAAAGCCTATGCGGAAAACGAATGGAAAGGTGTTGAGCAATGGAATACACCTACATCTTTAGTTTTAAGACCAAATGAAATTAAGCGTTTTTCTTTGAAATTTGTGCTTTCAGATGGTGTGGAAAATATTCAAGAATCGCTTTTAAAAGAAGAATGGCCAGTAGCAACAGGGATACCGGGGTATGTTATTCCCAAAGATGTGAAAGCACAACTATTTTTAAACTATAAGAGTGAGGTCGCATCAATAGATATAGAACCTAAAGGTGCCCTTAAAATCACAGTAAATGGAACTACAGCTAAAGGTTTAAAGAAGTATGCTGTTTCTGGAAAATTATGGGGCAGCGCTAGGGTGGCTATTACCTATAAAGATGGTGTTAAACAAACTATTCATTATAAGGTTATAAAATCAGAAACGGAAGTGGTAAAAGATTTCGGACATTTTTTAACAACAGAGCAATGGTTTGATGTGCCTAATGATCCTTTTAAAAGAAACCCTTCGGTAATTACATATGATTATGAAACTAAAAAACAACTAGTACAAGACAGTAGAGTTTGGATTAGTGGCTTAAGTGATGAAGGTGGCGCCGGATCTTGGTTAGCCGCAATAATGAAACAATTAATTCAACCAGATAAAGAAGAGATCGATAAGCTTCAAAAATTTATTGATGAAACGCTATGGGGAGGAATTCAATATAATGAGGGTGAAAATAAGTACGGTGTAAAAAAGAGTGTCTTTTACTATGAGCCAGATTCATTACCAAAAAATACGTATGATGATGGTGTTAACTTTAAGACTTGGGCTGCTTGGAATCATGAACACGCTAATGATCCAGGTAGATCCTATAATTATCCTCATGTAGCTGCAGCCTATTGGACGATGTATCGTTTAGCTAGATATCATAAAGGGCTAGTTGATAATAGACCATGGGATTGGTATTTGAAAAATGCCTATCATACTAGTATAGCGATGGTAGAACAAGCACCTCATTATGCGCAGTTCGGTCAAATGGAAGGTTCGGTCTTTTTACTGATATTAGAAGACTTAAAGAATGAGGATTATAACGAAATGGCTACAAATCTGGAAGCTAGAATGAAAGAAAGAGCAGACCATTGGAAAGCACTTGATTTTCCTTTTGGTAGTGAAATGCCATGGGATTCTACGGGTCAGGAGGAGGTATATATGTGGTCTGATTATTTTGGATATACATATAAAGCTGAGGTAACTCTTAATGCTATTTTAGCATATATGCCAACCATACCACATTGGGCATATAATGGAAATGCACGTAGGTATTGGGATTTTTTATATGGAGGTAAAGCAGGGAAAACGTCTCGAGTTGAACGTCAAATACATCATTATGGATCTTCATTGAATGCGATACCTGTTCTAAAGCATTATAGAGAACATGCTGACGATCTGTATTTGTTAAAAGTTGGTTACGGTGGACTTTTAGGTGGTATTTCGAATATTACTCAAGATGGTTTTGGTCCATCAGCTTTCCATTCCTATCCCTCTACTCTTAAAATAGATGGAATTTCAGGAGATTTTGGTTCTGGTTTTTACGGTTACGCTGTGAATACAGCGGCCTATATTACAAAAGATGATGATCTAGGGTGGTTAGCCTTTGGGGGTAATATAATTATAAAAGCAGAGCTGATTGAGGTTGATATTACAACAGCTGCAAGATCAAAAGTATTCATCGCTCCAAAAAAAATGTGGCTGACGCTAGATGCAGGTACTTTTCAAAATGTTATTTATAATACAAGAACAGGGGGTGTTTCAATAACATTGAATCGCAAGACAAATTTTACACCAAATGCCTATTTAAGAATTAATAGTGATGTTGAGCTACCCTTTAAAAAAGTTAGAGGGGCTTATGAAATACCATTGGAAAAAAAAGAAAAACAAATAAATATCAATTGAAGAATGTACCACAATAAAAATGGCGTTAAAGTTTGTGAACTTTCCTTTAAAAAATCAATCATATAAATTAAATGAAAATGACCACTTGTTTTCAAAAGTAATTAATAAACGTATAGAAATAATAGTATAAATTAGTTTCTTTTATAAGTCCTCTGGGTTGTTTGAAATATATTCCGTTGGGGTCATTTCAAATTGTTTTTGGAAATTTCTACCAAAACTTGTTGAAGAATTATAACCTACAATCTCAGCAACTTCATAAATTTTATAATCGCCTGATTTAAGTAATTCAGCAGCTTTTTTGAGTCTAGAAATATTAATTAATTCATTCGGGCTTAAATTAGAAATATCATTTATTTTTCTATACAGCGTTGATCTA